>Ga0206932_1070_pt1 | contig 22254 bp, 22 predicted proteins | sample Alteio_BWOrgHeat_18_FD_153244 | JGI IMG/M metagenome (GOLD analysis project Ga0206932, IMG submission 153244) | Enriched cells from forest soil in Barre Woods Harvard Forest LTER site, Petersham, Massachusetts, United States -... | ecosystem: Environmental > Terrestrial > Soil > Temperate forest >...
CCAAATCACTCCAAATAATAATGCCCTATACAGTTCAACCCTTCATCCAACTCATAAACCAGGGGTACGGCAGTGGGTAATTCCAGCATGGTAACTTCTTCATCGGTAAGGTTATCAATATATTTAATTAACGCCCGCAGGCTGTTGCCATGCGCACAAATAATTACCTTTTCGTTTCTGCGGATGGCCGGTATAATGGTTTCATTCCAAAAAGGTAATACCCTGTCCATTGTACGGCTTAAATTTTCGGTTAAAGGCAACTCGCGTTCGGTCAGGTTTTTATAGCGGATATCATGGCCGGGGTAACGCTCGTCTTCTTTAGTAATGGGCGGCGGATCCTCATTAGGGTCCCTGCGCCATTTATGCACCTGGGCCTCGCCATATATAGCAACCGTTTCATCCTTATTCAACCCTTGTAAAGCGCCGTAAAAACGCTCGTTCAACCGCCACGACTTTTCAACAGGTATCCATAAACGATCCATTTCTTCCAGCACAAGATCTAATGTTTTAATGGAGCGTTTTAATACAGAGGTAAATGCCGTGTCAAAATCATATCCGTGCTTTTTCAACAACTGCCCAGCCCTTTTGGCTTGCCGGAAGCCTTCTTCTGATAGGTCAACATCTGTCCAGCCCGTAAAACGGTTTTCCAGGTTCCACACGCTTTCGCCGTGGCGTATCAATACTAATTTCTGCATAGTGAAGTGTAAATCCTGCCGGCAGGCAGGGCTAAAGTTACTCATAGGTTTTGAAAACATTTTCTAAATTATTTAAAATCATTAACTTGCATCATAAACCAAATTATAAACTAAACCATTTTTATGACAACAATTATTCCTGTAAAGGATGGCATAGCCAATCCTGCGCCGCTTGGGCTTTGTGCCTTTGGCATGACAACCGTTTTATTGAACCTACACAATGCCGGCTTTTATGAAATGAACTCCATGATATTGGCCATGGGCATTTTCTACGGAGGTTTGGCGCAAGTAATTGCCGGTATTACTGAAGCTAAAAAGAATAATACTTTTGGCTTTACCGCTTTTATATCCTATGGCTTTTTCTGGCTGTCGCTTGTAGCATTAATTGTATTACCTAAGTTAGGATGGGTTGCAGCCCCGGCGGGTTCTGCCATGGTAGCCTACCTGGTAATGTGGGGTTTGTTCACCTTTTGCCTGTTTTTTGGTACGCTGAAATTAAATCGCGCATTGCAGTTTGTTTTTGGCTCACTTGTTATTTTATTTGCCTTACTGGCTATTGGCGATGCCACCGAAAACAAAAGCATTACCCATTTAGCCAGGTACGAAGGCATAATTTGCGGCGCATCGGCAATTTATACAGGTATTGCACAGGTACTAAATGAAGTTTATGGGAAAACCGTATTGCCAATTGGCCCGGTAAATAGCTAAATTGCGCAAGTGAAAGATTTTAAAAAGTATTATATCATTCCGGCTGCGCCCGAAGAAGTGTATATGGCGCTCACCAACCCGCTTACCATTGAATTATGGACGGGCGACACGGCAGAAATGTCGACAGAACCAGGTTCGGAATTTTCAATGTGGGATGGAAGCATTGTTGGCAAGAACCTTGAGTTTGAGCCAGACAAAAAAATAGTACAGCAATGGTATTTCGACGGGCAGCCTGAACCATCCATCGTTACCATTAAACTGCATCCTGATAAAGGGGGCACATCAGCCGAATTGCGGCATACCAACATACCTGATTCAGGCTACGATGATTTTGTTGACGGATGGAATAACAGTTACTTTGGCGCATTGATAGATTTTTATGAGGGATAAAACGTAGAGACGCAAAATATTGCGTCTCTACCATAAAATTGATATGTAGAGACGCAATATTTTGCGTCTTTTTGATTGTATACGTTTGTTTAAAACAACGTAAACTCTACACGGCGGTTTATCTGACGGCCCTTTGCAGTTTTATTGGTTGCAATGGGTTGATTTTTTCCGTAACCGGTAGCTTCTATGCTCGAGGGGTTAGCGCCTTTACTTACCAGGTAATTTTTAACAGACTCTGCACGATTTTTAGACAACCTTAAATTATAATCGTCTGATCCTACATTATCAGTATGCCCGGCTAATTTAAGGCTGAAATTTTTCTCAACCAATAACTGGGCTACCCTATCCAAACTTGGGAATGAATGCGGACGGATAGTGGCTTTATTAAAATCAAATTCAAGGTTTTTAATGGCTTCTTTAACTATTTTCCTGTCTTCTTCTGTTATATAAACTTTAACATCGGGTTTTGGTGCAATTACAGCAGGAGGAATAACAACAACAGGAAGCGGGCAACCTGAACCATCTACCTTAACACCCGCAGGTGTACCCGGGCATTTATCGAAGAAATCGGCAACGCCATCGCCATCGCTATCTGTAGTATATTTAGCCAGGTTAGCATTCATGGCATCCATATCGGCTCTCAACTTATCATTCATAGCCCTTTGAGCATCAAGCTGTTTTTGCAGCCTAATTTCTTCCATAGTATATTCATCATGTATCGATGCTATTGGGTTAGCCCATTCTATGCTCGGCTTTGATTTTTTACCGAATGTATATTCTATACCTGCATAACCATAAGAATAATGGCTCATTACAGGATATTGATTAGCCCCATTAAAACTGTTTCCATCAATAAAGTTTTCGTTATAACCCAGGTTTATAGCTAACGGATCGGCTATCCTGAATTTCAATCCAGCTCCAACCGGCAAAACAAGATTTGATGAATTAAAGGAAGCTGACGTGGTAGTAGTAACACCGGGAGTAACGGCACCATAAACAGTAGGTGTATAATAAACAACACCAACACCGCCGTTCAAATAAAAGCTAACAGCATTTTTGCGGCGCAAGTAATTAACCGTAGCCACATTTAACACGCCGCTTAAACTAAACTGACTATAATTAGTGCTGAAACTGGTATAATGCTGTCCAAATATATCAGTAACGTAAAGTTGATTGTCATTCACTCGTCCTTTTACCATTCCGCCGTTATAATCAAATTGAATGCCGAATGCATGCACAATTTGATCCCTTAAGGATATTCCCCAGCCAAGTGTAGGGGTCCAATGGTCAAAACCATTGTGCCCGCCTGTGGCAAGTAAAAGTGATGGTGCGCCAAGGTTAGCGCCTATTGACCAGGTACGATACGAATCAATACCTGAAAAAGGTTTTACATACTCTGTACTTTCAGAATCAGAAGTCTGGGCAAATACGCTGCCGCCTAACAATAACCCTGTAATTAGTAAGGCGGCTCTTTTAAAATTTGTTTTCATAGTTGATGTTTTAGATTGGTTTACTATTTCATAAAGCAAACGTTATCTTGCATAGACAACATTGGTGCCATGTGGAAAAAAATCAAAAGATAATATAGGAAACAAACGGATTTATTAGCCGAAGGGGGGTCATACCCTTTAAAATAAGGACATGAAAATTTAATAATATACTTTACCCGGTTTTTTCAATAAAAAACATAATGGGTCTAAATAGTATACAGTATTGTATGATTGGAGGGGTGAAGGAAAAAAAGCGCGGTTGTTTTTAAACAGCGCTTTTTTCTAATGCCTGGGTAATATCGGCAATAATATCTTCTGCCTTTTCAAGGCCTGTAGAGATACGGATAAGTCCGGGAGTAATACCTACGCTTAACCTCTCCGCGTCAGTTAGCCGCGAGTGTGTGGTACTTGCCGGGTGCGATGCTATACTGCGGGTATCGCCAAGGTTAGCTGTTACAGAAAGCATTTGTAATGCATCTAAAAACTTACGGCCCGCTTCCAGTCCGCCTTTTATTTCCATGCAAAATACGCCCCCGCCCATTTTCATCTGTTTTTTGGCAATCGCATACTGTGGATGGCCCTCCAGGAACGGGTATTTTACCGATGTTACATTAGGGTTCTTTTGTAAAGTTTCAGCAACCTTTAGCGCATTCTCGCAATGCCGCTGCATGCGCACATCAAGCGTCTCTAAACTTTTGCTCAATATCCATGCGTTAAAAGGCGACATTGCCGGGCCGGTATTCCGGCAAAAGAGGTAAATTTCTTTGATCAGGTCGGCGCGGCCAACAATTACGCCGCCCAATACCCTGCCCTGCCCGTCAATCCATTTTGTCGCAGAGTGTATTACCAGGTCTGCACCGTATTCAATTGGTTTTTGCAGTAATGGTGTGGCAAAGCAATTATCTACATTTAAAATAAGCTTATGTTTTTTGGCAAATTTATTAGTCCACTCCAGATCAAGTACCTCTAATTGAGGGTTGGTGGGTGTTTCCAGGTATATCATTTTTGTATTGGGCTGCACAGCTGCTTCCCATGCCGCTTCATCTCCGGCAGGTACTAATGTACAGGTAATACCGTACCGGGGCAGGTATTTGGTAACCAGTGTGTAGGTGCTTCCAAAAACAGAACTGCAGCTTATTAAATGGTCGCCCTGTTTAAGCAGCGCGAAAAAAGCCCCGAATATGGCGCTCATCCCGGTTGATGTTGCAAAACCATCTTCGGCGCCTTCAAGGGCACACATCTTGTCTACAAACTCATCTACATTAGGGTTGCTGAAACGGCTGTAAATATTATCGTCCGATTCATCAGCAAAAGCCGCACGCATAGCCTCGGCCTCGTCAAACACAAAGCTGCTGGTTAAATATAAAGGCGTAGAATGCTCATTCTGCGCGGTTCTTTCCGTTTGGATGCGTATGGCCTGGGTTATAGGGTCTAATTTAGATGACATGGTATAAGGTATTTATAATTTATACTGCAGGATGTACAAACACCTGCGTTTTAATTTCGGCACCTGCTTTTTCTAAGGTTGCAGAAACCGAACAATATTTATTAATTGACAATTCGACGGCTTTAACTGCTTTATCGTAGTCAATGTCGCCGTATAAGTGAAATTCAATGGTAATATCCTTCCATAACGAAGGCTCTTTCCCTGCTTCACGGGCACCGCTGATCACCATTTTATAATCTTTAACTTCCTGGCGCTGCTTCTTTAATATAGCGATCACATCAATAGCCGAGCATCCGCCCAGGCCCATTAACAGCATTTGCATCGGACGTACGCCATAATTCTGGCCGCCACTTTCCGGGCTGCTATCCATTTTAACGGTGTGTCCGTTTTCATCACTGGCGGCAAAGCCAAAATCGCCATATACGCGCGAAAGTTGTATTGTAGGCATAATAGTAGTATAATAATGCGCTAAGTTAGCACTTTTGAGGAAGTAAATTTTGACCTAAGTCAACATTTCTGTAATTTTAAAAACATCTGACTGTAAAATACCGGCATGAAAAAACTATTGTTTGCTACCCTGCTCACCTGCTCTGCTTCCCTGGGTTTTGGTCAAAAGCACCTCATATCGTACGAAGACATCAAATACCTTTTACACAATAATCTTCAAAAAGCCGATACCTTTTTAATGGCCAAGGGCTATACCCTCGCGGTTAAAAACACCAAAACAAAAAACAGGGAATATACACTGCATATAAAGGGGGGCACCCACATTGTGGTTAGTTTACGATCGGACGGAAAGAAATTGTTTATGGAACTGGAAACTAATGCCATAGAGCAATATGACCTGATCAATAATTCCATTTCGCAATACATACATACCGAAGGGTCTATTGGCGATGTGCAAACCTATACCATAAAGGATCTTTGCAATATTTATATTACCGTAAATGAAGCCATACCCTATGACCCCATGAAAAAGGACTATATTATGCAGATAGTTCCCGATAAAAGCGTTACGGCGTATGATTGAGGTGGTGAATAGGCAGTGGTGAGTGGGCAGTTGTGAGTGGTGAATAATATTATTATAACTTTATTTCCCCTTTAAGGAAACTGCCCACTGCCCACTGCCCACTGCCCACTATCTCCTATCCTTCACAGGTATAACCAGTTTCAACCCTGACCATATCCCGTCAACGGCGCAAACTTTTATATCAACAAGGCCGATGCTGATGGCGTAATTCCTGATTGTATCTTCCGTTACATCCGTTATAACTTTTGATGATTTTTTGGGCCATGATACCCAGATGATACCATCTTGTATGATCTGCTTTTTTAACAAAGGCAGCAGACTTAAAAGCTCATCTTCCTGTTTGGTAAAAAAATGAATGAAATTCTTTTGTACTCCGTCATTGTCTTCAAAACGCACGTCAATTGGAAAATCGGTAAATAATTCAAGGTAATACGGCGGCGCGTTTACCAGTTTTATGTTGTATCCCGTTTTAATACCTAATTTTTTAGCCAGGGGCGTACCCGAATAGCCCGCAGGTTTTACTAAATCCATATGCTAATAAACTTGTCTTAAATGATGTTTTAAATGATCAACATAATCATGCGCCAGCCATTCAACTGTATGCAGGTGCACTTCCTTTTTATCAGTGTCACATTGGGCGCTTAACCTGTTGGCCGGATAATTTGTTAACACCTGGATGATTTGCCGGTTCAGCAGTTTCCACAACAGCAATATTTCGGTTATTTCTGTATCCTGGTAATGTTCTGCATCCACCCATTCCACCTGTTCATATATCAGTTTAAAATTTTCTTCATAAGTGCACCGCACAAAGCGCTGCAGGTTAATTTGAGCGCTGTCAATTAAATGCCCCATGATCTCTTTTTTCGACCATTTATCCACAGCCGGTTTATACTCCCAGTTTATAGTTTGTATATCTATATTTAACAATTCATCAATTGCGGCAGATAGTTCTTTTATCGTTTCTTTCACTTTTACGATTTTTTCAGATTTAATTAAAAAATGCAAAAAACAAAGTATTCATCAAATTAAAATCATTTGCATATTTTCACATCCGAATCCCGATAGCTATCGGGACAGCACATCACTATATGGCATTAAATTATATCTGGATATTCTTTTTTCTTATCGCCTTTGTTATCGGCCTTGTTAAACTGATATTTTTGGGTGATACCGAAATTTTCCGATTAATGGCCGAGGGTACACTCGATACCAGCAAGTCGGCAGTTATGGATATCGCCCTTCCATTAGTTGGTATCATGTCGTTATGGTTGGGTATCATGAAAATAGGCGAAAAAGCAGGGGCCATTAATTTTCTTTCACGAATTGTAGGGCCGTTTTTTAACCGGCTTTTTCCAGAAGTGCCGAAAAACCACCCCGCAGTTGGGCAAATGATATTAAATTTTTCTGCCAATTTCCTTGGCCTTGATAATGCCGCTACACCTTTTGGATTAAAAGCAATGAATGGTTTACAGGAATTGAATAAAGAGAAAGATACCGCCTCAAACGCGCAGATCATGTTTACTGTGCTACATGCTTCCGGTTTAACCATTTTACCAATCTCCATCATCGCGCAACGGGCTATTTATCATTCAAAAGACCCTACCGACATTTTTTTACCCTGCATTATTGCAACTTATGTTGCTACCCTCGCGGGCTTGATAGTAGTTAGCATTAAGCAAAAAATAAACCTGTTTGATAGGGTGGTATTAAGCTGGCTGGCCGGCCTTACCGGTTTCATAGGGCTGCTTGTTGTATATTTTACCCTGTATTTAACCAAAGCTCAAATAAGCTCCTTTTCAACCGTATTCAGCAATATGGTTTATATTATTATACCTGTACTATTTATTTTAGGCGGGATGCGCAAAAAAATAAATGTATTTGAAGCATTTATTGAGGGTGCCAAGGAGGGTTTTGAGGTATCCGTAAAGATCATCCCCTACCTGGTAGGGTTGCTGGTTGCAGTAAGCTTGTTCAGAACATGCGGCGCGCTAACTTATATGGGCGAGGCATTTAAATGGGTGTTCAGTTATTTTCATAATATAGATACCCGTTTCACCGATGTTTTACCCATCGCTTTTTTGCGGCCGCTAAGCGCTTCGGGCGCACGTGCTATGATGCTTGATAATTTAAAAAACTTTGGCCCTGATAGTTTTATAGGGCATCTGTCGAGCGTATTATATGGCAGTGCTGATACAACATTTTATATTTTAGCGCTCTATTTTGGCGCAGTGAACATTAAAAAAACACGCTACGCCTTACCGGCCATGCTCATTGCTGATTTTTTTGGAATTGTTACCGCTATTTTAATCTCGTACCTGTTCTTTGGATAATGTATAAATAAAAAGCAGGCCGAAACTGCTCCCGGCCTGCTTAATCACTCTAAAACAATCACCTCTTAACTTCAGAAGTATCTTTGATAATTAGTATAACTAAATATCTCAGTCAAAAGTATTAATAACTTAGTTGATAAAGCAAAATGGGGGTATTTTTTACGGCGAGGTGACAGTATTAAACCATCGTTAATACATTAAACCCTTTACAAAAATATCAACCAGCAGCAGGCGCTTGGCGTGTATTTCATCGAGGTGTTCTTTTTGCGGGAACATTACTTTTTTATGCGATACCGCGCTTACCCTTACGCCATGTAACGCGTCGAGCAGCAGGTCGACAATTTCGCCCGGGTTGGCAACGGGTTTAATCCTGCCCTTTTCCACTTCCAATTGTATGGCGGCACTTAGCAGTACCATTTCGGCCTGGTGTATCTCAGTTATTATTTCCCAGATGGTATCGGGCAGGTTTTGTTCATTCAGCCTGAAAAAATCAAAAAAATTATAATTTTTTACAATAAAATCATGCTGTATGTTTATCTGCGATACAAAGGCATCTTTGAGATCAGTGAATTTACTGAGCTTATTCTGCAGATTATCCAGGTATTCCCCGGCCAGTTTACGCATTACAGCAATATATAGCCGGCTTTTATCAGGGAAATAATAATATAGCAGGGCTTTGGAGAGTGACAGGTCGCCGGCAATTTCGTTCATGGTTGTTTTAGAGTAACCATAATGTAAAAAACGCTGATAGGCTGCCTCTAATATCTTCTCCTTTTTTATGTCCTGCTGATCGGTTCCAGAGTTCATTGTATTTGTTAAAAACTGACTATTTTAACAAAATTATCAAAAATTCTACAATATCAGCTTCCTAACTGGCCGGGATATGCTTAAACAATCAAAATTGATACATAAATTACATTTAGATTAGGTTCGGGTCAAGATGCCGGTTGTAAAATAGAAAATGGAATGATGAAGTATTGCTACTTCATCATTCCATTTTTAGTGTTCAATATCCAGTATTCGATTATACAACAACCATTTCGGGCGCTGCGGGTATTTGTTTTTTATTTTTCTTAAATCTTGATTTTATCCTGTAACGGATCAGGTACATGCAGGGTACAAGTATGAGGGTAATTATGGTTGCAAAACCTAACCCGAATATCATTGTCCATGATAACGGCCCCCAGAAAGCAACGTTATCGCCGCCAAAGTAAATATGTGGTTTAAACGACGTGAACAGGCCCACAAAATCAATATTAAAACCTACCGCTAATGGTATCAGGCCTAATATAGCCGCTGTAGCTGTTAACAATACCGGGGTCATACGGGTACGGGCCGCTTCAACAACCGCGTCATGTATGGTTGCACCCTGCTCCATTAACAAGTCGGTAAACTCTACCAGCAATATACCGTTACGCACCACCACTCCCGCTAACGCTATGATACCGATCCCCGTCATTACGATAGATATGGTCATGCCGCAAAGCGTTACCCCTAATAATACACCGATAATACTGAAGAATATCTCGCTTAATATAATGAGCGTTTTACCAATTGAGTTAAACTGCATCATTAATATAACCAGTATCATTACAAACGCGGTCAGCAATGCCGATCCCAGGAAACTGGCTGCTTCCTGCTGATCCTCCTGTTCGCCGCCAAACCTTACCGAAGTACCTAAAGGCAATTTAAAGTTTTTGGTGGCCTGCGCTATATTGGCATTCACCTCGTTGGTATTATAACCACCCAGCACATTTGACGTCAGGGTAAGCACCCTTTTTTGCTGTTTATGCTTAATATTAGCATAAGTATTGGTAAACCTCACATCAGAAAACGCTGAAATTGGCACCTGCCTTATAGCGCCGCCGCTGGCCATATCCCGGTAAGTTATTTTCATGTTGCGTATGGCATCAATATCATTACGCTGGTCGGCTTCTGCACGTACAGTTATAGGGTAATCATCTTCTTTAGTATTCCTGAAATCAGCTGATTTTATGCCATAAATAGCGGCGCCTAACGATTGTGTTATCTGGTTACTGCTTATCCCTTCACGATTAGCCCGTTCCCTTTCTATATCAAATACAATTTCGGGTTTATCACTCTCCACATCGGCACGCAGGTCTTCAATACCCTGCACCTGTTGGGCAAGATAATTCTTTAACCTACTGGCAGTATGCACAAGTGAGTCAAGATTATCGCCGGCCAATTCAATACTTATAGGTTTTTGGGTTGGAGGGCCGCTTGCTTCCTGGTTCACGGCTACCTGCGCCCCCGGAATACCCCTAACCACCTTCCTGATGTTTTCCATAACAAACCTGGTGCTTTTACCATTCCTTTTCCCGAATTCAACAAAAGCTACGGTAACCTTGCCCCGGTTAAAGTAAGTTCCCTGGTCTTCATCCTGCGGATCAGTAACTCCAACTGATACGTTAGAAATGATAGAGGATATAATACCAGTATCGGGTTGTACTACTTTAGTAACACGGTCTTCCAGTTCTTTGGTTATCTTGTTGGTATACACCTGGTCGGTACCTATGGGCAAGGTCAGGTAAACATATACAAAGTTGGGATCGCTTGACGGGAAGAACTCCACTTTTGGCGAACGTGCTATCATAAAAACTATGGTTAGAAAAAACAACACGATCAGGCCCATCAATACCTGCCACGGGCGTTTAACCGCCCGTTCGAGCCATTTTGCATACCAGTTCTGGAACCTGGGCCATAATTTTTTCTGGAACGCATCAATAACCCTTAGCAAAACAAAATGATTTAAAAGATATAAAAAGGTTATAAACACCACCAGATTACCGATACCCACATTGATGAGGTAACTAAGGGCCGCCAATACTGCAAATACAATTACGGTTACAATAACCGGGCGCGTAAATTTAGGGTTATCGTGCTCACCTTCATGATGGGGCTTCATAAAATCGACCGCAAATACCGGGTTAATAATATAAGCTACCAGTAAAGAAGCAAGTAAAGTAATGATGAGTGTAATAGGTAAAAAGAACATAAAGTGCCCTATCAAACTATTCCAGAATGCTAACGGTATAAATGGCGCAAGCGTAGTCATTGTGCCCGAAAATACCGGCAGGAAAACCTCGCCGGTGGCAATTTTGGCGGCCTGTTTAATAGGTACAGCTCCATTATTAAAAATACGGTGCGTATTCTCAATAACCACAATAGCATCATCAACCACTATGCCCAATGCTAACAGGAAGGAGAATAATACAATCATGTTCAGCGTAAAACCGATCCACGGCATTACCAAAAAGGCGATAAAACAGGATAGCGGCACCGAAAGGGCCACAAATACCGCGTTACTTACCCCCATAAAAAACATGAGGATAACCGTAACCAATATAAAACCTATAATAATGGTGTTAATAAGGTCGTGCAGCGTAGTACGCGTTTTATCAGACTGATCGCCTGTAATGGTAATATTTAAACCTTTCGGGAAAACGGTTTTTTGTTTTTGTGCCACCAGCGCCTTTATCTTATCTGATGCCTGGATCAGGTTTTCGCCCGTTCTTTTTGATATGTTTAGGGTAATTACATTTTTGCCGTATAAACGGGCATAGCTTTCCTGGTCCTGGAAGGCATCCTTTACTTCGGCAATATCATGCAGGTATATAGATTGCCCTTTAGGGTTACGGATAACCATAGCGGCTACCTGGTCGGCATTTTTAAAATCCTGCTTAATATCAATGGTACGCTGTACGCCATCAATTTTAACCGTGCCTGCCGACGCGATTACGTTTTCGGTGCCCACAGCCTGTATAATATCGCCAAAGCTAACCTCGGCGGCGGCCATTTTATTCATATCTACGTTGATCTGTATTTCGGGCTTTAATGCCCCAACCTCGTCAACTTTTGATATTTCCCTTAAACTCTCAATATCATCCTTTAAATTATCGGCATATTCCTTTAATTTTTTCAGATCATAATCGCCCGAAATATTAACATACAGAATAGGAAGGTCTGATACGTTTATATCTGATACCGCCGTTTCCTTCAGGTTGTCGTCGCCTTGCGGAAGGTCGGGCTTTGCTTTATCAACAGCATCCTTTACCTCCTGTTTAGCTTCCTTAATATCAACGTTAGCGTTAAATTCAGCAACGATAAGCGAAACGCTTTGGTAAGAATTTGACGTTACCTTTTTTAAGCCTTTAAGCGACTTTAGCTGTTTTTCTAACTGTTTGGTTACCAATATTTCCACATTCTGCGGCGAAGCTCCTTTAAATAGGGTGGATACATATATTTTAGGTATAGTAATATCCGGGAAATTTTCCTTCGGCAAATTATTATAGCTGATAAGGCCCAGCACGGTAATAAAAAACACCAGCGCGTACACTGCCGTCTTATTCTCAATTGCCCAGCTTGCAGGTTTAAATTCTTTATTCAGATCTTTCATTGTAGATCAAATTTTTTAGTGTGATTAATTAGCAGACTGTATAATTTTTACCTTGTCGCCATCTTCCAGGTCGCTGGCGCCGGCAGTTATTACCTGGTCGCCTTGTGCCAGGCCGGATACTATTTCAGACAAACCGCCATAACTTGAGCCTACTTTAATATTTTTGCGCTTGGCTGTACCATTTTCGTTAACATAAACATAATCCCCCTGTTCTGATTTTTGAACCGCATTTAACGGGATAACAATAGCGTTGTTACTGCTATAGTCGGCAATTTTTATTGTCGCAGTCATATTAGGGCGTAATGTCCTTCGCGACGGTAAAGCGATCTCAATAGCAAAACTGCGTGATGTTGGATCAATAACTTTAGCTACAAAGGTTAGTTTGGTAGTCAATGAGTCATTAGCATCAGGCACCACTATCTTTACATTATCACCCTGGTTTATACGGCTGGCGTACGATTCAGGAACATCGGCCTTAACTTTAAGGTTATCAGCATTTACAATGCGTATACCGGTAACACCCGGCTGCGCCACCTGGCCCATTTTCAGGTCCATCTGGTCAATGCTGCCGTCAATTGGAGAAGTAATACGGTAAAGGTCGGCTTGCTGGCGCAGCATAGCTATTTGCTTATCAGCGCTTTGCATTTGCGTTTGCGCCTGTAAATATTGTACCTCGGTACCTATTTTTTGGTCCCACAAGTTTTTTTGGCGCTGAAATAAAGTATGCGCCAATGCTGCCTGGGTTTCGGCTTGTGATATGTTTTCTTTTAATACGCTGTTATCCAACTGTACTAAAACCTGCCCGCGATGTACATGATCGCCGGGTTTTATATAAATACTGGTAATTACACCCGGCGATTGAGGGTAGGCCATAACGTTATCCTTCGCGTCAATTTTACCCTGTATATCAACATAATGGGTAAACTTCCCGGTCGTTACCGGCAAAGCACTTACGTCAATACTTTTAGTTGAATCCTGGGTACTTACAGGGCCTTGCAACGCGGCAATTTTTGAGTTTATTTCGGCTGCCTGTTTTTTAAGGTCCGCCAATTCTGTTGCTTTATCTTTTGGTTTCGGCGAACATGCTGCCAAAAAAACCAGGGCTGGTATGTATACTAATTTTTTCATTTTTAATGGTATAGTGTTGTAAAGTTTAGTTAATGTGTGCGTATGCCTTTTCCAGGTCTACTTTGCTTATTAAAGCATTGTATAGCGCCTGTATATATTGATTATCCGCGTTTTCCAATTCGGTTTGCGCCTGCGTAACTTCAATGCTTGAGCCCACGCCCTGCGCGTATTTAATTTTTGATACCCGTAATACTTCCTGGGCCAGTTCGCGGCTGCGTTTTTGGTTATTTAATGATTGTATGCTGTTATAAAACATGATCTGTGCAGCGCTTGCCTGTAAACTGAGTGCGTTTTTAACATTGTACAGGTCATTTTGCGCTTTTTGTACATTTATCTCCGTCTGTCGTAACTGGTTAACACGCTGTCCCCCGCTAAATATCGGGATGCTTAAATTTACCCCAATATAACTGTCGGGATAACCGTGATTGTACAAGTATTTCATTTGGTTTTCCTGGAACACATCCCCAAAACCGGCGTTTAAAACAAACGTGGGCAGGTAAGCCGCTTTTTTGCTTTTTACATCCAGCTGGTTAAGCTGTACGTTGGTTTCTAATAACTTATATTCTATACGGTTATGATAAAATGCGGTATCAATAGTATTTTGTGCAGACTGCTGGTCTAAATTTATACTCTCCAGTTTATCGGTTAAGGTTATCTCCTGTTGAATGGGCATTCCCATCTGGAACTTCAGCATCTCGTAATTCAATACGAGGGCGCGGGCAACATTGTCCCTGTTGGTAACCAGGTTGTTATATTGTACCGACAAGCGGTCGACATCAATTTTTTCAACAAAACCCTGCTTGTTTTGCTGGGTAGTTTGGTCAAGCTGCTGTTTTAACTGGGCAATATTGGCATCCAGCAGTTTGATCTGCTCATTGCTTACCAACACCTGGTAATATGCTTTGGTTACATTAACATTGGTCTCAATTTTCGACCGCACCAAACTGCGTTGGGAAAGTTCTTTAAAGGTTTTAACGGCCTGCAAACCTACCAGGAAAGTGCCGCTGAACAGCAACTGGCTGGCTTGTATAGAGTAAGTATTATTGTACTTAACAGCTCCAAACGGAAATTGGATCAGCGGGGCTTTCAGATCTATCGGGGTAACAAAAATGTTTGGGCCAACAGATGCGGGCGGTTTTAGGAAGTCCTGGAACGATGCTGTGGCGTTTACCTGCGGCAAACCGGTACCGATGGTTTCCTTCACTTTATACTCGGCGCTTTTTACGTCAAGCCCCGCATTTTTTATCGAATCCTGGTGTTCGTAGGCGTATTTTATACAATCGGCCAGGCTAAAGTTGGGTGCAGCGTTTGGCGCCGGTGCCTGCTGTGCGTACCCGCCTAAAGTTATGGTACATATTAAGGTAGCTGTTAAAAAAATATATTTCATTTTTATGATATTGTGTTTGGTTTGATGTTTCATTTTTTATTTCATTCAAATTAACTTACCGGTTTTGACAACCCTATGTCAGCAGCAAATTATTCATTCGGTATATTTTTAAATTGATTTAATAATTTATAGCCCTTCAACGTACAAATGCCATAGTTAAAATGCTCTAAAAACTGGTACTGTACCTTCCATGTACTAAAATCGGCTATGGGGAACAAAGCTGTATTAAATCCCATTTCTACTTGTGTAACACGCATTCTCGCTATTATTTTTACATCAATTTCGGGCCTGATGTACCCCTGGTTAATGCCTTTTGTTAAAAGTTCCTCCAGCGTATGTATCAATACATGCGCCTTAAAATCCTGGAACTGCTTCCAGGCATTAGGATGATATTTTTGCAGGTCATGTATCACGATGGGGTTGATCCTTGAAAATATCTCTTCCGAGCACTTCATCATATTGATCATTTCCTCGATCACATTTCCCGATTTACCGATAATGGCACACATCTGGTCTTCATCATCCCGCAGCTTTTTCTTTACGAGGGCCATTACCAACTCGTTTTTATCTTTAAAGAACTGGTATATAGTTTTTTTCGACATGCCTAAATGTTTGGCAATATCGTCCATTGTTACGCTTTTTATCCCTGCCTGTAAAAACAGGTCCTCCCCGCCTTGTATTATCCTGTCTGTCTGAACCATTGACTTCATTGGTCAAAACTATGGAAACATTTTTAGATTTCAAAGTTTCCATTTGAAAAAAGTTTTTAACATACGTTAATTTAAGTAGCGCGGGCAGTTAAATCCTTTATATTTTTTTATCGATTAATCTACAACTGCTACTGCTATTCAAAACTGCAACTGAAATTATTATCTTTGCGTAAATTACCAACCATGACACTCACGCCACTTTCTGCAATATCCCCTATTGATGGCCGCTACCGGAATGTTACCGCTAAACTTGGCGAATATTTTTCCGAATACGCATTGATCAAATACCGGGTGTTTGTAGAGATAGAATATTTCATTGCCCTGCACCGGCACCCATTGCCGCAATTACAGGATTTAGATAAAAATGTACCGGAAAAGTTACGCGATATTTATAGAAATTTTAACGAAACGGACGCGCAAAGCATAAAAGATATAGAGAAAATAACCAATCATGATGTTAAAGCGGTTGAGTATTTCATCAAACAAAAATTCGACGCGTTGAACCTGCACGACTATAAAGAGTTTATTCATTTCGGTTTAACCTCGCAGGATATTAATAATACCGCTATACCCTATACGTTTAAACTGGCATTGAACGAGGTTTATTACCCGGCAATTGACGAACTGGTTAGCCTGCTAAAAAAATACGCTGCAGAATGGGATAAAGTACCCATGCTGGCCCATACCCACGGTCAGGCGGCGTCGCCCACGCGTTTGGGAAAAGAGATACAGGTATTTATTGAGCGGTTGGAAAATCAGTTGCACCTTTTAAAACAAATACCTTCATCGGCTAAATTTGGCGGGGCTACGGGTAATTTTAACGCCCACCATATAGCCTACCCGCAAATTGACTGGAAATTATTCAGCGATAGTTTTGTGAACGATACGCTGGGTTTGAACAGGTCGCAATTCACTACCCAAATAGAGCATTACGATAATTTTGCCGCGCAATGCGACGCGTTAAAGAGGATAAATACCATATTGATAGATCTTGACCGGGATATGTGGGCCTATATTTCATTAAACTATTTTAAGCAGGAGATAAAAGCAGGCGAGATAGGTTCATCAGCCATGCCGCACAAGGTTAACCCGATTGATTTTGAAAACTCGGAAGGCAACCTGGGCATAGCCAATGCGCTGTTTGAGCATTTGGCTGCCAAACTGCCTGTTTCAAGGTTGCAGCGCGACCTCACCGATTCGACCGTATTGCGCAATATTGGCGTTCCTGTTGCACATACTTTAATAGCTATCAGATCAACCATAAAAGGTTTAAATAAATTATTGCTGAATGAAGCCGTTATCAGTTCGCATTTAGATGCCAACTGGGCGGTAGTTGCCGAGGCTATACAAACCATATTAAGGCGCGAGGGTTATCCAAATCCTTACGAGGCTTTGAAGGAACTTACCCGCACCAATACGCACGTTAACGCGCAAACTATTGCTGAGTTTGTGGATACTTTGCAGGTGAGCGATGATGTTAAAGATGAGATAAAAAGGATTACGCCAGGAAATTATACGGGTATATAAGTAATATGCGATACTTTTTATAATTTAGATGACCAGCGTATTTCTTAATACATAGTTTATGAATAAAAAAATTCTATATGTTTTTACGGTGGTACTAATGGCTTGCTTCCTGGTACTAATACCATACTTTTTTTATAAAAAATCATTCACCCAAAAAGAGCGTAACACGGTTAACCATAGTCCGGGCGGCACCTATTCAGACTGGTATTTTCCAACTGATAAAAACTATTCGAGTTATGAATGGACGTTTGTTCCGGTAGCCGATCCACCTGCTTCTCTAACCAAAGAAGGTTTGCTACATTATTACGCGTACAATTTTTCTCTTGTAAATGCAATAAATTCTATGGGCGGCGGTTATGCCGGCTTCCAGACAAATGGCATTTTTAAGGAAGCGTTTGAAGGTAAAGTCATCAATTTTTCTATATGGGGTTCAAATGCGGGAAAAACAAGTGGCTTGCTGAATAAACATAATGAGGAAAGTGGCGGCGCCCAAATTATGTTCAAGTATAATTGGGTCGTAAAACATCGCTATCGTTTTGAATTAAAACAAGGCCCGGGTGGTGAAGATTCTCAGGGAATGTGGTGGGGAATTTGGGTTACTGATGAATTTACCAAAATCAAGACTTTTATTGGTGAACAGCGTGTACCAACAGTTATAAATGGCAAACGCGCTGTTTATTGGGACGCACATACATCTATGTTTGGAGAGGATTTGCACTGGTGGAGTTCTTTAAACGGTGATGTTAAATATCCGGACTGCTCTGCCTTTCAGCCGTCTGCAATGGCTGCGATAGATATTACTGCCAATGGCGGTACTGTTCGGCCAACAAAATTTACCTATTTCGACAATTCTGGGAAACCCTCAACAGGTAGCAGTGGATTTAAATCTGTTAACTGCGATGTTTCTATATACAGAGACTCAGTTCATTTTAATGTGCAGCACAATTTGGGTCATTGGGATTTGCCGGCACCCAATTTCCTTGATGAAATCAACAAGCAGTGATGTTATCATCCGCATCCCGATAGTTATCGGGACATATCAATACCGTCACCAACAGGTCATAACTAAATTACCGTAGTATTTTAATCAAAAACCTGCCTAACTTTGTTTATTCAAATAAAAAGATCGAGATGAATATCAACGTATATACCGAATTGACCCCTAACCCGGCAACTATGAAGTTCATTGTGAACAAGTTGCTGATAAACGGGAGCGTGGACTATGCCACTAAGGAAAGCGCCGAAAAATCACCTTTCGCTAAGGAACTCTATAAATTTTCATTTGTTAACGGCGTATTCTTTGCCAGTAATTTTGTTACGGTTACTAAAACAGAAGGCACCGAATGGGATGATGTGGAAGCTATATTAAAGGAGTTTGTAAAAGGCGCGGTAGAAGCTGAGCTGCAAGTTCAGCTGGAAGAACAGGAAGAAGTAAATTTTGAAGGAAGCGATACCGAAATAAAAATTCAGCAAATATTAAACGATTACGTGCGCCCGGCTGTTGAGCAGGATGGCGGCGCCATATCTTATAAATCATTTGAAGAAGGTGTGGTTACAGTTGAACTTCGCGGTTCATGCAGCGGCTGCCCTTCATCAACTATCACCCTGAAAGCCGGAATTGAGAACCTGCTTAAACGCATGGTCCCTGAAGTTACAGAGGTGGTATCAGAAGCTCTTTAAGGAACACTAATTTCACGAATTGGGTTTGGTACAATTCGTGAAATTCGAATAAATTCGTGCAATTAGTGTCTACTTAAAATATTGTTGTATCACGGTTAACATCTCCCCCGTAAACATCCCGTTAGTAGCCAGCAACTCCCGCGTATCCAATACCTCATCACCGCCTTTAAAATTAACTACATGTCCACCGGCCTGTTTTACAATAACTATTCCGGCGGCGGCATCCCAGGCGTTAAGGTTGTATTCGTAGTAGGCATCAAAACGCCCGGCGGCGGTATAGGCCAGGTCAACAGCGGCCGAGCCTAAGCGGCGCAAACCGTGACAATTTTTCATCAGGTAAGTAAATAGCTCGATGTATTGGGGCTGTTTCCCAAAATCATAATACGGGAAACCGGTAGCTATCAGGCTATCGCTAATTGCAGGCGCTTTGCTTACTTTAATTTCTTTTCCGTTCAGGTAGGCTGGCGCACCTTTCCAGGCGTAAAAGCATTCATCCTGGTTTATTTCGTACACCACACCTAAAACCAATTCATCATATTCCTTAAGGGCAATGCTCACCGAAAATACCGGCAGGCCATGTATAAAATTGGTGGTGCCGTCGAGCGGGTCAATTATCCAGTTATAACGTTCGGCTATTTTGTTGCTGGTTTGTTCTTCGGTTATAAAACCTGCTTCGGGGAGTATTTTTTCCAGGCCGGCTACAATTAATTCTTCAGCGTTTTTATCAACGTATGATACCAGATCGTTTAACCCCTTGTATTCTATCTTACCGGCATTGAACGTTTTTCTTTCCTGCCTGATAAAATCACCTGCTTGTTTTGAAAGTTCAATTACCCGGTTTGCTACCTGTTCCAGCTGCATGATGTCGTAATGATAAGCTAAATGAAAAAAACTTGTGTATAAAAAAACTGGCAAAAAACAGGCTCAGCATAGCTAAGGGCCTGGCCCGGGGTGGATACATATGAAAATAGTGGATAAGAATATCAATAACGCCCCAGTTGGCAAAAAAGCCAATAACTGCCACTGAAGTAAAACGAACAAACTGCTGTAAGGATGATGTTTTTGATTCGGCGAATACCAGGTATTTGGTCATTAAAAAATTAACCACTACGCCCAAACCATAGGATATAACCAAAGAAACAGTTGAATTACGCAACTCCGAATTAAAAAAGTGATATCTTTTTTGAGTAAGCAGGTTATGATACATCAAATAAAAAACAGATATATCTACCAAAAAACCCATTCCTGCCGAGAGCACGAACCTTGCCACCTCGTTTTTAATTAACTCGTCCCGAAATGAGTTATTGGCCATGCACTGCTATTTTCTTGTTCCTGTTCAATCCTGATATAATGAGGTATATCCCGCCAATTACCAGGCAAAGCGATATTAATTCGGCCTGGGTAAATGATATGCCGGCAACAACATAGTGGTTATTTACCCGTATCAGTTCGATCAAAAAACGCTCAATACCAGCCAAAATAAGGTATATGCCAAACATAATACCCGGTATTTTAATACGATCGCGGATGCTCCATAAAAAAAGGAATAAAAGCAGGCATATAATGGTTTCATAAAATGAGGTAGGAAATACCGGCAACTTTAACTCGTTACAATATTTGCCCACACAATCAGGTATTTTATTACCCGAATCGTCCATACTAACATTATGAGGAAATTTAAACGCCCACATCCAATCGGGCGCCCAGCTTAGCCAATGCGGTTTTGGCGCAAGGTTTGGTCTGCCCCAGTCGCCATCGCCCGACATTTGGCAGCCGATGCGCCCTATAGCGTAAGACAGCATCATACCCGGGCCGCCAATATCCAGCATAGTTAAAGGCTTTATGCCGTGTTTACGGGCGATATACAGAACGGCTATACCGCCGCATATTAAACCTCCAAAAAAGGTAAGCCCGCTAAACCCGATAAGCATTCCTATCGGGTCACGCATAAACTCGCCCCAGTTTTCGAGCGCGTTAAATAGTTTCGCGCCAGCAAAGCCCCAGAACGCTGCCCATATTAATATGCTGCCCATCAGTTCGTGCGGGTGAACCTTTATTTTTTTGGTTACGGGAACGGGTAAACGCTGTTTTTTATTTTCGGCATACGCCCAATAAGCAAATACCGCTGCTAAAATTATCCCGCCTATAAAATTGCCGCGGGAGGATAAAATAAAATCCTGTGGATCATTTATTAAAGCAGCGTAATTGAACACCATATCCAATACCTTATAGCCCAATACAAAGCCGAACACGCCATTACCAACCAGTTCAAGCATGGAAATAGGCTTACCTGTTGTTACTGTTTTTTCGAAAGGATGGATAGTGCCTAATTTTTCTTTGCGCTTAAATTCTTCTGTAAATGCCCAATAACCGCCCATAAAGGCAAGGGCTACAAAAAAACCGAAAGTTTGTATGGGCAGCGGAATATCAAAACCGAAAAGATACTTAATAAGCGAACTAATGCTTGGGAACATAGTGATAAATTTGCTGCGAATATAGTGCTTAATGTACTAATATTTCTTCGCTTTCGGTTATTTCAACATCACCATCAGGTGAAATTTTTGTTAAACACACGGTTTTTAGCTCATTTACCAATACCGGGTCGAATTTGGTTTTTACTTTTATATAGTTGCGGGTAAAGCCGTGCATAAAGCCGTCTTTAATATCACCTTCAAATAAAACCTCCTCTGTTTTGCCTAATTGGGTATTATAAAAAGCCCTGCGTTTTTTGTCGGATAAGATATGCAGCATCTTGCTCCTGTCGGCACGGGTTGAGCCCGGCACTACCCCGTTCATTTCTGCAGCCAGTGTATTTTCTCTTTCCGAATAGGTGAATACATGCAGGTAAGCTATATCCAGTTCATTCAGAAAATTGTAAGTATCAATAAAATCTTCCCTTGTTTCGCCGGGAAAGCCCACTATCACATCAACGCCTATGCAACAATCGGGCATTAGTTGTTTTATTTTTGTAACCCTGTCGGCATAGATTTCGCGTTTATACCGGCGGCGCATGAGGCTTAAAATTTTAGCAGAGCCCGATTGCAGCGGGATATGAAAATGCGGTACAAACCGTTTAGAAGCAGCTACAAATTCAATGATCTCATCAGTCAGCAAATTTGGTTCGATGGATGATATGCGGATGCGGTCAATGCCCTCCACCCTGTCTAATGCTTTAACCAGGTCGAAAAACCGGGTTTCGCGTTTGCCGTTAATGATGCCGAAATCACCAAGATTAACCCCCGTCAATACAATTTCTTTTACGCCCGATGCGGCAATTTGTTTGGCTTGTTCAATCACGCTTTCAATAGTATCGCT
>Ga0206932_1072_pt1 | contig 21566 bp, 15 predicted proteins | sample Alteio_BWOrgHeat_18_FD_153244 | JGI IMG/M metagenome (GOLD analysis project Ga0206932, IMG submission 153244) | Enriched cells from forest soil in Barre Woods Harvard Forest LTER site, Petersham, Massachusetts, United States -... | ecosystem: Environmental > Terrestrial > Soil > Temperate forest >...
AAAGGCGAAAGCTGAAAGGTAAAAATAACCCAATGACAGCAAAGCGAAATGACTAATTTTAAGACAATGAGCAATCAGGACATAGAAAAGCAGGAATATAACATCACGGTTTATACAGAAAACCAGATAGGTTTACTGAGCCGGATAGCTATTATATTCACCCGCCGTAAAATAAATATTGATAGTTTGAATACTTCCCCGTCGGAGATCGAGAGTATTCACCGCTTTAATATTGTAATAACCGAATCGGAAGAAGTGGTGCGCAAACTTACCCGCCAGATAGAGAAACAGGTGGAAGTTTTAAAAGTATACTACCATACCAATGAGGATGTTATTTGGCAGGAACTTGCGCTTTACAAGGTATCAACCGATGTAATTGCCGAGAAGGTAAGCGTTGAACGTTTACTGCGCGAAAACGGCGCGCGGGCGGTAGTTATCCGAAAAGATTATACGGTGTTTGAAACAACCGGACATCGCGAAGAAACCGATAACCTGATCAATATATTACAGCCTTACGGCCTGATAGAATTTGTGCGCAGCGCAAGGGTGGCTATTATTAAAAACAGCGAGGGTTTTAACGCCAAACTACGTGAATTTGAACGCTTAGACCCAGGTGAGGAAGTAATAGAAAATGAATATTTAAACAAGGGAAGTAAAGTATTTACAATGTAAAGCCCCCCAGCCTCCTAAAGGGGGAGCAATAAGGGTTAAAAATCAGTGAAATCAATATTAAACAAGTAACATAAACCAAATCGGTGTAATCAAAATAAAAACATCGGTGAAAATCAAACAATAAAAACTAAAACAATGGCAAAATTAATTTTCGGCACTACGGAAGAAAATGTAGTAACCCACGAGGAGTTTCCTTTATCAAAGGCACAAAGCATTTTAAAAAATGAAGTAGTAGCTGTTATCGGCTATGGCGTTCAGGGCCCCGGCCAGGCGCTTAATCAAAAAGACAACGGCATCAACGTTATTGTTGGCCAGCGTAAAAATTCAAAAACGTGGGATAAAGCTATCAGCGATGGCTTTGTACCGGGCGAAACCCTTTTTGAAATTGAAGAAGCCTTACAAAAAGGAACAGTAATTTGTTATTTATTAAGCGACGCTGCACAAATTGCTTTATGGCCAACGGTTAAAAAATATTTAACCCCGGGCAAAGCGCTATATTTTTCACATGGTTTTGGTATCACTTTTAATGAGCAAACCGGCATTGTTCCGCCAAAGGATGTTGATGTATTTTTAGTTGCCCCCAAAGGATCAGGCACTTCATTGCGCCGTATGTTTTTACAGGGACGCGGCTTAAATTCAAGCTACGCGATATTCCAGGATGCTACGGGCCGTGCTTTCGACCGTGTTATCGCTTTAGGTATAGCTGTAGGCAGTGGTTATTTATTTGAAACCGATTTCAGAAAAGAAGTATTCAGCGACCTTACCGGCGAACGTGGTACGCTGATGGGTTGTATCCAGGGTATTTTTGCTGCCCAATATGAAGTATTGCGCAGCAATGGGCATTCTCCTTCCGAATCGTTTAACGAAACAGTTGAAGAATTAACCCAATCATTAATGCCATTGGTTGCTGAAAATGGTATGGACTGGATGTATGCCAATTGTTCAACCACCGCGCAACGCGGCGCATTAGATTGGTGGAAAAAATTCCGTGATGCCACTAAACCTGTATTTGAAGACTTGTACAAAAGCGTGGCGACAGGTGTTGAATCGCAAAAATCAATTGATTCAAACAGCAAGGCCGATTACCGCGAAAAATTAGACGCGGAATTGAAAGAATTGCGCGATAGCGAATTATGGCAGGCAGGCAAAACTGTACGCAGTTTACGCCCGGAGAACCAGGCTGTAGAAGCGTAATATCAGTCTTGAGTTTTGAGTCTTAAGTAGTGAGCAAGCTACTTAATACTTTAGACTCAGGACTTTAGACTAACTATTAAATACTTAAGAAACTATGTTACACGATCCCAACCGAGTCTATGTTTTTGATACCACGCTTCGCGATGGCGAGCAGGTACCGGGCTGTCAATTGACTACCCCTGAGAAAATAGAAATAGCCCATGAGCTGGAAGCATTGGGTGTGGATATTATTGAAGCCGGTTTCCCCATATCAAGCCCCGGCGATTTTCAAAGCGTGGTAGAAATATCAAAGGCTGTGAAAAACCCAACCGTATGCGCCCTTACCCGCGCCATAAAAGGGGATATAGATGTTGCTGTTGAGGCATTAAAATATGCCAAACATCCGCGCATACACACCGGTATCGGATCGTCAGACATGCACATTAAAAACAAATTTAACAGTACCCGCGAAGAGATATTGATACGCGCAGTTGATGCGGTAAAATATGCCAAAAAATTTGTTGAAGATATTGAGTTTTATGCGGAAGATGCTGGCCGTGCCGACATTTATTTCCTGGCAAAAATGATAGAAGCTGTTATTGCAGCGGGCGCTACAGTAGTAAATATTCCTGATACCAACGGCTACTGCCTGCCTGATCAATATGGCGAAAAAATAAAATTTTTAAAAGAAAACGTAAAAAATATTGATAAAGCTGTTATATCTGTGCATTGCCATAATGACCTGGGGCTGGCTACCGCAAACTCAATAGCGGGCCTGCAAAACGGTGCACGCCAAATTGAGGGTACTATAAACGGGATTGGTGAACGTGCGGGCAATACGTCTATCGAGGAAGTGGTGATGGTGCTAAAAACACATCAAAATTTAGGCTTGCATACCCACATCAATACTAAAAATTTTTATGAGATAAGCCAAATGGTAAGCACACAAATGCGTATGCCGGTACAGCCCAATAAGGCTATAGTTGGCAGCAACGCCTTTGCGCATAGTTCAGGTATACACCAGGATGGGTTCCTGAAAAATCGCGAAAATTATGAGATTATCAGGCCCGAAGATGTTGGTTTCCCCAACGCGAGTATAGTGCTTACCGCCCGGAGCGGCAGGCATGCCTTAAAGTTCCATTTGGAGCGTTTAGGCTATAACCTAAGCAAAGAAGAATTAGCCAATGCTTATCATCGCTTTTTAACATTGGCCGACAGTAAATTAGATATAACTGATGAAGATCTGCTAATATTGGCAGGCGACAAAAAATTTGCATAACCTGCCTTTTCACAAAAAGGTGAATTATAAATTATAAAAAAATGAGCAAGACATTATTTGATAAGGTGTGGGACACACACGTGGTACGTAAAATTGAAGGCGGCCCTGATGTGCTTTTTATTGACCGCCACCTTATACACGAAGTTACAAGCCCGGTAGCCTTTTTAGGGTTAAAGAGCCGGGGAATAAAGGTTTTATACCCCAACCGCACATTTGCTACGGCCGATCATAACACGCCAACCATTAACCAGCATTTGCCGGTTGCCGATCCGCTTTCGGCTAACCAGTTAAAAGCGTTAGAGTCAAATTCTAATGAATATGGTATCAGTTACTGGGGTTTGGGCCATCAAAAAAATGGCATCGTTCACGTTGTTGGCCCTGAATACGGCATTACCCAGCCCGGTGCGACCATTGTTTGCGGCGACTCGCATACCTCTACACATGGCGCTTTTGGTGCCATAGCTTTTGGTATCGGCACATCCGAAGTAGAAATGGTTTTGGCTACGCAATGTATTATGCAGCCAAAACCTAAAAAAATGCGTATTAACATCAACGGGAAATTAGGGATGGGTGTTACGCCGAAGGATGTGGCCCTGTTTATTATTTCGCAGCTGACCACCTCGGGCGCAACCGGGTATTTTGTTGAATACGCCGGCGATGTTTTTGAAAACATGAGCATGGAAGGCCGCATGACGGTTTGTAATTTAAGTATTGAAATGGGCGCCCGCGGCGGCATGATAGCCCCGGATGAAACCACGATAAATTATGTAAAGGGCCGCGAATTTACGCCTAAAGGCGAGGCCTGGGATAAAGCGCTGGCCTATTATAAAACATTAAAAACTGATGCTGATGCTGTTTTTGATAAAGAATTAACATTTGATGGCGCTGCTATTGAACCCATGATAACTTACGGAACAAACCCCGGCATGGGCATGGGAATTTCGCACGACATCCCTGATGCGGCCCATGTGGAAGGCGGCGCGGCAACTTATGCCAAATCGTTAGGCTATATGGGTTTCCATGAAGGCGAAACCATGGTAGGCAAACCTGTTGATTTTGTGTTTGTGGGAAGCTGTACCAATGGCCGGATCGAAGATTTTAGGGCATTTACCTCGTTGGTAAAGGGCAAACATAAGGCTGATAATGTTACGGCCTGGTTAGTGCCCGGATCGCACATTGTGGAAGCTCAAATTAAAGAAGAAGGCCTGCTGGATATTTTAACCGAAGCCGGATTTGAATTACGCCAGCCGGGATGTTCTGCTTGTTTAGCGATGAATGACGATAAGGTACCTGCCGGCAAATACGCGGTAAGTACCTCGAACAGGAATTTTGAAGGCAGACAGGGCCCGGGTTCAAGGACCATGTTGGCCAGCCCGTTAGTTGCAGCAGCAGCAGCGGTTACGGGTAAAGTTACAGACCCAAGAACGTTAATTGAAGAATTGGTTTAATAGATAATAGTTCATGGATCATAGTTCATAGCTAAAATTACAAGCGCTATGAACCATGATCTATGAACCATAAACAACAAATTATGGCTTACGATAAATTTAACATACTAAGAAGCACCGCAGTACCGCTTCCGATAGAAAATATAGATACTGACCAGATCATCCCTGCACGTTTTTTAAAAGCGACAGAACGGGTTGGGTTTGGCGATAACCTTTTCCGCGACTGGAGATATAACCCCGATAATACACCCAAAAAAGACTTTGTGTTGAACAACCCTGTTTTCAGCGGTAAAATATTAGTGGGTGGTAAAAACTTTGGCTCCGGCTCATCCAGGGAACATGCCGCGTGGGCTATTTATGATTATGGTTTCAGGTGTGTGGTATCCAGCTTTTTCGCTGATATTTTCAGGGGCAATTGTTTAAACATAGGAGTGTTACCTGTACAGGTAAGTCCTGAATTTGCTGAAAAAATATTCGCGGCAATTTTTGCTGATCCGAAAACAGAAATTGAAGTAAATTTGTCAGCACAAACCATAACACTTTTAGCCACAGGTGAAAAAGAAACGTTTGACATTAATTCTTACAAAAAGAATAATATGCTTAATGGCTTTGATGATATTGACTATCTGCAAAGCATAAAACCTGAAATTGAGGAGTTTGCAGCAAACCTGCCCCTTTAAATTATAAACCGGTAATACAAAATAGAGCTGCTGCATAACCAGTCGGCCTAAAAAACTAATGGAACGAATAAAAATAGAGATAATGGACACTACGCTTCGCGATGGGGAACAAACATCGGGCGTATCTTTTTCCATTTCAGAAAAACTAACCATAACCCAGTTGTTATTGGAAGAACTTAACGTTGACAGGGTTGAGATCGCTTCCGCGCGTGTTTCTGAGGGAGAATTTCAGGCTGTTAAATCTATTTTGAACTGGGCAGAAACAAACGGGTATGCCGACCGGATAGAGGTGTTGTCGTTTGTAGACAACGGCGTTTCCATCGACTGGATGGTAAAATCGGGCGTAAAGGTTCAGAACCTGTTAACCAAAGGCTCATTGAAACATTTAACGCATCAGCTTAAAAAAACACCTGAACAGCATTTTTCGGAGATAAAGCACGTAATTGACCTGGCCGGAAGTAAAGGCATAACCACAAATGTGTACCTGGAAGATTGGAGCAATGGTATGCGCAATTCGCCCGATTATGTTTTTCAATATTTAGATTTCCTGGTTACACAACCTGTAAAAAGGATAATGCTACCGGATACCCTTGGGGTTTTAACTCCTGGGGAAACTTTTAAATTTCTAACAACAATAAAGAAAAAATATCCGGCTATTCATTTTGATTTCCATGCACATAATGATTACGACCTGGGTACTGCCAATGTTCTGGAAGCTGTTAAAGCCGGAATAAATGGTTTGCATTTAACCGTAAACGGCATGGGTGAGCGGGCAGGAAATGCCGCAATGGCCAGCGCTATTGCTGTAATTCATGATTTTGCGCCCGAGGTTGAATTACGGCTTAAAGAATCTTCCATTTATTCGGTAAGTAAGCTGGTTGAAACATTTTCGGGTGTTAGAATCCCATCAAATAAGCCAATAGTTGGCGAGAATGTATTTACGCAAACCGCAGGTATACACGCCGATGGTGACAATAAAAACAACCTGTATTTCAACGATTTGCTCCCCGAACGATTCGGAAGAAAACGTGAGTATGCCCTCGGTAAAACATCAGGCAAGGCAAACATTGAAAAAAACCTGCAGGAGCTAGGGCTAAAGTTAAATGATGCCGATTTAAAAAAAGTTACCCAACGTGTTATTGAATTAGGCGACAGGAAAGAAACGGTAACTAAAGAAGATCTGCCATATATTATTTCTGACGTGTTGGATAGCAGCCTTTATGGGGAGAAGGTTATAGTAGAATCGTATGTATTAATGAATTCAATGGGCTTACGCCCTTCGGCAACCATTTCTGTGCGAATTGACGGCGAAAAGTTTGAAGAGAACGCACAAGGAGATGGCCAGTTTGACGCCTTTATGAACGCCCTAACCAACGTTTATACCCGAAAAAACAGGTGTTTGCCAAAGCTGATAGATTATGCGGTAAGGATAGCCCCGGGCAGCAGCTCCGATGCTTTGTGTGAAACTATTATTACCTGGCAAACAGATAAGAAAAAATTTATAACCAGGGGGTTAGATTCAGACCAAACGGTTTGCGCTATTAAAGCTACCCAAAAAATGCTGAATATTATTTAAGAAGATTGGTAATTGAAGATTAAAGATTAGTAATTAAAAACGACAGCGTAATCATCATAAATCGGTGAAATCCAAAAATTTAAAAAATGAAACTAAATATCGCACTTTTAGCAGGGGATGGCATAGGCCCCGAGGTTATTGATCAGGCTGTTAAAGTATCTAACGCTGTAGCAAAAAAATTCAACCACGAAATTACCTGGACAGCTGCCCTCACCGGCGCTTGTGCCATAGATGCGGTTGGCGAACCCTATCCTGATTCAACCCACGAAGTGTGTATGGCTGCTGATGCGGTTTTATTTGGCGCCATAGGCCACCCCCGTTTTGATAACGACCCGAAAGCTACCGTTCGCCCCGAACAGGGATTGCTGAAGATGCGCAAAAAACTGGGCTTGTTCGCAAATGTTCGCCCAACATTTACTTTTCCTTCATTAATTGATAACTCGCCGCTCAAAAGAGAGCGTATTGAGGGAACAGACCTGATCATTCTGCGTGAGCTAACCGGCGGCATTTATTTTGGCGAAAGAGGTAGAAAAGATGATGGGAATACCGCTTTCGATACCTGTACTTATACCCGGGCGGAAGTTCAACGACTGGCTAAATTAGGATTTGAAATGGCAATGGCCCGCAGTAAAAAACTATGCTGCGTTGATAAAGCGAACGTACTGGAAACCTCCCGTTTATGGCGCGAAACCGTACAGGATATGGAAAAAGATTTCCCCGAAGTTACCGTAAGCTATGAGTTTGTTGACGCGGTTGCCATGCGTTTGGTACAGTGGCCGAATACCTATGACGTATTGATTACCGAAAATTTGTTCGGCGATATTTTAACGGATGAGGCATCCGTAATTTCCGGTTCTATGGGGTTGATGCCGTCTGCTTCTATTGGGGTGCATACTTCCTTATTTGAGCCCATTCATGGTTCTTATCCGCAAGCGGCGGGAAAGGATATTGCCAATCCATTAGCCACTGTATTATCGGCCGCCATGATGTTTGAAGATGCCTTCGGATTAAAAGAAGAAGCAGAACTGATAAGGGCGGTAGTAAACAAATCATTGGCGGAAGGTATTGTAACAGAAGACCTGGCCGGAAAAAACAAAGCGTACAAAACAAGCGAGGTAGGCGATTGGCTGGCTAAAAATATATAGCACCTGCCAACAGCCGTCACAAAGTTTAACTCACACTGGTATTGAATGGCGCATTTTTTGCTGGTAAATTATTTTTAAAGTCGATGTACCATATTGGACAAATTATCGTATTTATTAATAATAGCCATGAAGAAGCTTCTTAATTTTTTGCCATTATTAATATTGTTGCCATTTGCAGCATGTACCAAATCATCCGACCGTTCAACCAATCCCGTAAATCTGCCCAAGGGAAATTTTGCAGGGCAATTTATGCTTGTGCATCAAAGTTCGCTAACAGGTAAGCTGGATACGTCTTATGCCAATATCACTTTATCACTTTCTTCTTCGGGAAATTTTGCCGTAGCCGGGGATACAAGTAAAATACAGGCAGGCAGTTTTGGTACCTATAGTGAGGATGCTTCAATGATTAATTTTACCGACATCACTATTAACAAACGGACCCCAAATACCTCAAAAAAACATTTGAATGGCTCATTTAACTATACCTATGGCAATTCAACCCTGAAAATGACTTTGGTGGCAGATACATTGTTTTATAACTATAACCTGACGAGTTATTAAACTTGAAAAGTAGTCAGATAACCTGGAAAGATGATTTGCGTTGGCAGGCACCTGCCAATATCATTGGCCGACGAGGCTATCCAATTTACGCTTGTCCGGCGGCAAAGCCTTATATTTTTTGTAAGAATCGTTAATATAAGCGGCTAATGAAGGGCCGTTATTATCGTGTATAAACGCATACGTAGGGCGGTATAGCGCCATAAAATTTTCCAGTTCTACTCCCTTTAAAGGAACTATGCTTCCCACATAGGTTACAGTAAATACTTCATCTACGTGCCGTTCCTGTTCTTCCGTATTAAAATAACGCCTTAACCGGCGGGCATCCCTTCCTTCTTTTGAAAACCAGGTACTGGGCGAAAGCACATAAACTTTACTCTTTGTATATACTTCCGGGTATTCCGTATGCGGATCAAACGTTGCTTTGGATGAATTGATATTAACCTGGCGTAAGGATATGCTGAGCGGCCTCAATTCGATGCTTTTAGGCTTCATATCTATCACATACAGTGTATCACCTAAATAGCCGGGCGAATCAAAAATAAGCAAATGGCCCGGTTCAGCCTTTATAGCAAAACTGCCCTCTTTGTCTGCCAGTGTTATTTGTTTATTGTTAGCATCGCGGATGAAAACATTTGTTAATTTTTCATGGGTACCCGCTTCGGTTATGTTTCCTTTTAAAAGTTCCTGGGCGTTTGCCGCGCCTGCGGTTAACAATATAATGAAAAATACCAAACAGCGTTTCATAGCATACCCTATTATTCTGCAAGATAACTCAATTATAGTACCAATAGTTGCCCAAGCCAAACATTTAACAAATACATTACAAACAAAAAACCCGGTTCGGCGCCGGATTTTTTTTATTTATTTGATTTTATTTTTTGCTTGTCCAAACATTATTTGCCGGATTATAATCGGGCAATGTAGAGTCGGGGTTGTAGGTGACCGATTCGATCGCTTCGGTAGATGGGTACCTGAACGACCAACTCGCGTTACGTTCCCATATTTCTGCGGTAAAATTCACACGGTCGGTTTTACCACTAACTGTTTTTATTTCAAGCATTACCGGCATAGCCATTTTCTCCAGGTTATCAATGGTAATGATCGCACCTTTTGTTGGATCATTATCAACATATTTAACACCACGCACGGCTACATCAAGGCGCCAGTTATTTTCAAACCAGCCACGCCAAAACCATTGCAAACTTTCGCCTGAAGCATTTTCTATGGTGCGGAAAAAATCATCAGGTGTAGGGTGCTTATAGGCCCACCGCTGAATATAGGTTTTAAAAGCGAAGTCGAACCGTTCAGGGCCCAATATTTGCTCACGCAGCATTACCAAGCCCGCGCTTGGCTTGCTGTATAATAAAGTGCCGTTATTGGGCTCTTTCAGGTTATCAGGGTTACTCAAAATTGGTTCGAGCGTAGGCCGGGTGAAAACATTCCAGCTCGTCAACATCCTATCTGCTGTTAAGGGCCTGTAAAATTCGCCTTTTAATGAATTCTGGGTTGAAAGCGTATTAATAAAAGTATTAAAGCCTTCATCCATCCAGCCATATAAACGCTCGTTCGATCCTACGATCATCGGGAACCAGGTATGGCCAAATTCATGGTCAATTACGCCCCAGCCTCCGTTTAAGCTAACAAATACAATGCCGGGGTATTCCATACCACCCGCCTTGCCGGCAACGCCTGTAGCGTTAGGATAAGGGTACTCAAACCATTTATTTGAATTATATTCCAACGATGCCTTTATCATCTCTGTTCCCCGGCTCCATTGCGGGGTCCTGAACCCCGTGGCGCCGGGTTGTGAAGCGCTTTCAACCGGGTAAGCAGAAATTGCCATAGATTTTCTTCCGCTCGGCAAATTTATTTTAGCTGCGTCAATAATAAACGCTGCCGATGCGCCCCATGAAGCATCACGGGCGTTATTTATCCGGAAATGCCAGGTTAATTCTTTTTTTCCTGCCGGACGTGATGCCGGGTCGGTAACTTCAGCAGCAGTGCGTATCATCACCGTTTTATCGCTTTGTGCCGCTTGTGCCCATCTTTTTTGCTGTTCGGGTGTATATACATCTTTCGCGTTCAGCAACTCGCCTGAGCATACTACAATATCTTTGGCAGGCGCTGTAATATTGATATCAAAATCACCATACTCCAGGTAAAACTCACTTTCGCCGGTATAAGGCAAAGTGTTCCAGCCCTCAATATCATCATACACGCACATCCGCGGGTACCATTGTGCTACCTGGAATATTTTACCATTTTTTGATTGGTCGGTATTAATTATCCCCATGCGGTCTGAACCATAATCGGGCGATATGAAAGAGTATTCTATCTTTAATTTTAACCGGCCGCCTGCGGGGTCAACTCCTTTAGGTAAAAATACCTGCATACGGGTATCATTCACCAGGAATTTAGCATCGGTTGCCGTAGTGATTTTACTTCCTTTGGGTGTTACTAATATTTTAATTGATTTTATTTTAAAGCCCGCATCAAATACCTGGCCCCTGCCCCAGTTACGGCTTTGCGGTATGCCCGCTGAGTTTAACGGAACCTGTTTGTTACCTCTTGAATCTAACTGAAATAAATTTTGGTCTAACTGCATCCATATAAAGCCTAATTTTTCGGGGCTGTTATTGGTATAGGTTAATACCTCGGTTCCTGTAATTTCGTTGGTTTCGTCGTTAAGTTTAGCAGCCAACTGATAATCGGCGCGGTTTTGCCAGTATTTTGGTCCCGGCGAACCATCGGATGCACGGTATTCATTCCCGTTTTTTGTAAAGAAAAACGGTTTCCACGCGTCATGATAATCATATTTTGTGGCAGGCGCGTTCGGATCGGGAACATCAACAGCACGCCCCGGGCGTGCAGGGGGTGGAGGTGGGTTTGAATTGGCGTTTGTTTGCGGGGGAGTAGTTTGTGCTCCGGCGGTGGCAATAATTGTCCAAAAAGCCAGTAGTAAGCGGGCTGTAACGTTAAATTTCATCAGTTAATTTTGTTAATTCAACCGTAAAAATATAAAAATATGCTAATAGAATGCTACGTAAATAAATTATTACAACTGTAATACCGCATAGATGCAGTACGCTATGGTTCCGAAACGAAAAAAAAGGAGATATTATAAAAAATGCTGTTGATAAACCTGCTCATCAAACCCGAAAAATAAAAAATCGCCGTCCTCAATTACCGGCCTCTTTATCATACTTGTTTTTTGCTGTAATAATTGTAACGCATCCGTTTTAGTTTTTATGCTTTCTTTCACTTCCGGGTCAAGCTGCTTCCAGGTTAGCCCTTGTTTGTTCATAAATTTCTCATACCCTGCCTTACTGTCCCATTCCTGTAATTTATCTATAGTTATGCCCAGTTTTTTAAAATCATGAAACTCATAATCAACCTGGTTAGTCTTAAACCAATCCAACGCTTTTTTAACTGTATCACAGTTGGTAATGCCGTAAACTTTCATAATTATTAATTTGATATGGGGACAGGAGGATTTGAAGTATTTGGCTTTGTGTTTTTTGTAGTATCATCATTATGTATTACCCGTTCATTTTTCCTTATCGCGTCTTTTAATTTTCCGAAACGGTAATTCAAACTTACACTATATACTCTTAAATAATTCTGATTATAACTTACCTGCGTAAAATTAGCGCCATTGGTACGGTTTATATTATTGCGGAATTTGGTAAGCGGATTGCTCACAGAAGCCGAAACGGTTAATTTGTTTTTCACTATTTCTTTACTGCCGCTAAACGCCGAATACAGGTATGAATTTGATTTTCCCTGTAAAGAAATATAAGGGCTGTTAAAGTTTAAATTACCGTTTATACGGTAGCCCTTTTTAAATTTATACCCGGTTGATGCATTAAAGTACCCCTGTATACCCTTGTTATTTGTGAGTAGGCCATTTACTATACCGGCTATCCATATATAATTAAGGTTCCCGTTGAGGCTAAAGTTCCAAACCCTGGTTATGGGATAATTGATGTTGAAATTGCTGCCCAGCATACGGTTTTTTCCAATATTGGCATAAGTAGAGCTGGTTATGCCGGTTACGGGGTCATAGATGGATATTTGCTGTATGGTATTGCTCGCTATACTATAACTTAAACCAATATTGATCGATCCTTTATTATACCTGCTATAATTTAACTGGTAATTATTGCTTACAACCGGCTTTAAATTAGGGTTGCCCGCATTTACAAAATTAGGGTTTGAACGGTCGACAAACGGGTTCAATGTACTTATGCCGGGCCGCGAAACCCTTTGTGTAAATCCGAAGTTTAAACTGCTTAGGTCTGCAAATTTTCTGTTTAAAGAAATAGACGGTACAAAATTTAAATAATGCTGATCGACCGTTGACGCTGTTGTTATAAAATCAGCATTAACTATGGTTTCCTCTAAACGCCCTCCTGCTTTGAACCCCCATTGTTTATTAATGTTATATTGATAAGAATTATAAGCGCTTAATATGTATTGGGTATTATTATAAGCATTTGTGCGCAATGGGTTCAGATCATACTGCATCAAGCCTGGGTTCAACGGATCGTATCTTAAAGAATCGTACTCGAAATTACTGTTGCCATTCCTGATTATACCTTTTAAACCTGCTTCAAAATTTACACTGTTTACCGTTTGAGCATAATCTGTCTGTATGGTTTGCTCCTTTGATAATTCTTTATTGTTTTGCTGATAGTCGGGGTTGCCTAAAACCGGGTAACCTATACGATCGGTAATTCCCAATATATTAAACTGGTTGTTATTAGCCAGCGTAAATTTATAAGAGAAGGTTAATATCTGGTCTTTCCGGTGTTCAAACCCTTTCTGATAGTTAAACCCCACATCAAACCCGTCATAATTGCCTTTGCCATTATTTGCAATATCATAAGCCTGGGCAACATTATTGGTTGAATCGGTTTTGCTTGAATATCTGTCGCTGAATGAAGTTGAATTTCCACCGTTAATATTAAATTCGGCGGTAAGCAGGTTTAAGGTATCCGGCTCGTAACTAAACTCCGTTCCGATATAACCGCTATGGGCATCTGAATAGCGAATGCCCGATTGTGTAAGGTCGCTGGCACCCTGCCCGGTAGTGATCCGGCTGTTCATACTCGTTGTTTGCGGATAATTATAATGATTGAGGCCGTAATAAGAAGCAACACCAAACTTACCGCTTTTGTAAGTAAATGACCCGCCCATGCCCAGGCCGCCAACCGGCGACCTGTAATTTATATTTATACCGCCGTTATAACCATTATCAATTTTTTTATTGGTGATAATATTTATTATACCGGCCAGTCCCTCGCTGTCGTACTTGGCAGGCGGCGTTGTAATTACCTCTATTTTTTGAATGCTCGAAGCAGGCATTGACCTGAAAATATCTTTCGGGCTATGCACCACCAGGCTGGAAGGCTTGCCATTTATTAATATCTTATAATCGCCGCTGCCTTTTAATAGTATGTTATCATCGGCATCTAATGATATCAACGGAACTTTCCGCAGCATATCTAAAACACTCAACACCTTGCTTTCCGGATCGGCCTGTATATCATAGCTAATACGGTCAACTTCCTGCGTTATTAACGGCTTTTCGGCAGTTATATTAACCTCATTTAAACCATTTGCCGAAGGCGGCATAATTATTCTGCCCAGATCTGTCATGACATCCTTCCCGGTAATATTAATGGTTTTGGTTTTATAGCCCAATGACGATAAGGACAGTTTATAAGCCCGCGATACTACGCCATCAAATTCAAATGTACCGTCATCCTTTGCCAAAGCACTTGTTACAGGTTGTTTGGTAGCCGCGTTAATTAAAGAAACGGTAACATATCCCAACGGCGTGTTGGTGGCAGAATCTATCAGTACCCCTTTAATTGTTATTGTTTTACGGTTGTTTTGGGCTATAGCAATAATACATAAGCAAGAGCAGAGTACTGTAATTACAGTTTTTTTCATAAGTTCCGGTAGCGCTTTATCAAATCTATTTAAACAGGGTTTAAATATGCCGCAATTTACCAAAACCGGGCTTCATTACCGAAAGCGTAACAAGAGTATTACTTGCTTACTGGTTTGATATGAATAGTAAGCTAAACGTTACAAAAATGACAATATTTAGTTCCTGCCGCCGCTGCTTGTATCATCATTACTAATTCCGCGCTGGTTTTTTTTGATGGCGCTGTTTAGCTTACCAAACTTATATACAAAGTTAAAACCTGCTGTGCGATAATAATTTAAGAAATAATTATAGGTCTGAAAATCGGGTGTTTTAGTAAAGAAATCGAGCTTGTTAAATTTGCTGAAGGGATTACCCAAAAATAAAGAAAATGTAGCCTTTTTATTAGACATATCCTTTGATACCTCAACGGTGTTATTGAAATACCAGTTGTCCCTGCCCTCCAGCAATACGTACCGGCTATCAAAGCCAAGGTTTACACCTATGCGGTAACCATCATCAAATTTATAACTGGTGTAAGTAAATATATGGCCCTGCTGGCCGCTGTTGGTATAAGGGCTGCCATTATAGGTCCCTTTTAACCATACCTGCAATAATTCGGAATTAATATTTATACCAATTTTCTTACTTATCGGGTACTGGATATTTGCATCGGCGCCAAGGCGCTTATCTTTACCCACATTAGCAAACGTTGTAGTAGTTACCGCATTGTTAACGGTAACTATATTTTGAATAGTATTATCGGCAAATGTATAATGGGCGCTAAGGTTTATAGAGCCTTTGGCAAAATTGCCATAGCTCAATTCAAAATTATTATTAACTGCCGGCCGTAACGCCGGGTTACCTATATTAATAAAGTTAGGGTTCGACAGATCAACAAACGGATTTAACTGATTTATACCCGGCCGCTGAATACGTTGTGTAAAACCAAAAGTAAGGCTGCTGGTAGCATTTATGGTACGCTGTGCCGAAACAGAGGGGACCAGGTTATTATAATCCTGGTTAAAAGCGCCGCCCCCGGTTACAGTAAAATCGGCATTTATATTGGTACGCTCTAACCGTAACCCGCCTTTAAATGTCCATTTGGTAAATTTTAACTGGTATGAGTTATACAGGCTGTATACATTTTGATGATAGGTAAAGTTATTGGTTTGTTTAACTGCCGTTTGATATTGATTATTGGCTGCAAGCGTATCGTTATGGAAATCGCTAAAGTTATTACGCAATATTATTTTTCCGCCAGCCTCAATGGTGAGGGTTTTTAAAGGCTGTATGTAATCTAACTGTGCAGTATATTCTTTTGAACCCGAATTATTGTATTGGCGATAATTTGGCGAATTGTAATTCAATGTTTGATCGGCGCTAACATCATTAAATTGATCATTGTTTGAATAATTATAGTTGTAAGAAGCGGTTAGTAACTGATTTTTATTGTGCTTAAACCCAAGCTGGTAATTAATGCCAATGTCTGTCCCCATATTGCTGCCTGTACCATTATTGAGCAAATGATAGGCTTGCGAAATAGTATTATTAGCATCGCGCTGGGTGGTGAACTGGTCATTACCACTTAAATTAACACCGTTAAAATGATTAATAGTGGCGGAGATCAAATTCAAGGTATCAAACTCAAAACTTAACTCATTACTGGTATAGGTATTGTTGCCGCCGCGATACTGCATACCGCTTTGCACCAATGATGATAACGGGCTGTTAAAAGTGCTGGTATTACCAAATTCGGCCCCTAAATATGGGCGCCGCCCGCTACCAACATAGCCGCTATAGCCTATTTTACCTTGTTTTATGGTAAGGTTAAGATTACCCCTGTAACCATACACCGTATTATAATTTACCCCAGCCGAGCCATTGTAACCCTGGTCGGCTTTCTTTTTGGTAATAATGTTGATGATACCCGCCAAACCCTCCGCGTCATATTTAGCAGGCGGCGTGGTTATAACCTCAATTTTAACAATATTGCTCGCGGGCATTGATTTCAGTATATCCGATGGGTTATGGGCCATCATTGCCGATTCCCTGCCATTGATCAATATTTTATAATCGCCGCTGCCGCGCAGTTTAATATTATCGGTAGCGTCAACCGATAGCAGGGGTACTTTGCGTATCATGTCGAGCGCGGTAATAATTTTACTTTCTGGGTCGGCCTGCACATCGTAGCTTAAACGGTCAACTTCCTGCTTCATTAATGGTTTAACACCGGTAATAGTAACATCATCCAGCTGTTTGGTGGATGGCGAGAGTACAATTTTACCCATATCTATTACCAAAACTGTATCCTTTAGTGTTACCTGCTTATTTTTATATCCCATATTGGCCAATACCAACTGATATTTCCCGGCTGGAACGGTTAGTTCAAAATAACCATCGTCCTTAGCTAAAGTGCTTTTAACGGATGCCTGCGTTTTGGCATTTTGTAAAGCAACAGTAACATAACCTAACGGCTGGTTGGTTACCGAGTCGGTAACGGTACCTTTAACGGTTAAAGTTTTTTGATTTTGGCCAAAAACTGATACAGAGAAACAAAGGGAGAAGAAAATAAGTATCAGTTTTTTCATAAGCAATCAGGTAATAAGACACGAAAATGTTTATACCGTTACAGATTATGAAACTTTTAACAAAATTTAACTACAAAATTAGTTTTTTTAACAACTAAGTCTTACGCTTTGAACAGCGAAAATCAATTCATAATGCTATGAAACTTATTTTTATAATCTACCAACTGGGCTTGAAACCTGGTATTTAATTCGGCTTGCTTATTTTGCCTGGTAAGCTGTTCCATACCGCTTAATATGGTTAACCCTACCTGGACTATGTGCTGGTCGGTATCGGCGGGGTTATTTTGAAATACGCGGTAATTATAGTTTAGCTGATCAACTACATATTTATCTATACTATCGGCATACTTATTTCCCATTTTCATCTTTTTTAGTTTATATGCCGTATCAACAATAAAATATTTATTTCTTACAATATCAATATGCGGGTTCAGATCGGGCATAACTTCATCATATTTATTCAAAGCTTTAAGCGCCATATCAGGGTGATTTTCTTTTATCAAATTTTGTGTTAATTCAATAAATGAATTTAAAATTAAAGGATAAAACATCGTTTTTGATACCTCATCAAGGTATTTGGCATTCTTAAAGTTTCCCCATTTAAACTTGTTCATTATATTGTTATACATCACCATGCTGTTAGTTTTTCCTAATTCATTATCTTTTGAGACTGTGTCCGTTTTAAAAGGAATTAAATGATATACAAAGCCTTCCTGATATAAGTATTTTTGCAAGCCAATAAAGTCAGTCCCACCGAGTGTAGCAGTAAAACAGATGGGCCTTTTCCAGTCATTATGCGCCAAAATATCCAGCAATGCCAGGTTTTGTTTGGTGATATAATTAATAGGGAACGTCCATTCTATACTGGGGGCAATTTTACCCTTCTGACCAGCAGGTACAACACCATTTTTAACTACATTATCAGCATTAACGGTTATCTTAAAGTTTTTAGTAGGCAGGTAGTTAGCCTGGTCGCCACTTTGGTACTCAACTTTAGTGCGGCTATCATCAGATGTTATAAAATCAAATACATCCTTTAATTCAACAGGCCCGGGTATCTTGGCATCGTTAAACGCGATCATCTCCCGCGTACCTTCTTTATATTTATCAAAAGGCATAGTTATAGGCAACGGCGCCGATTGATTTATTTTCCGTTGCATTTGAAGGATGTTCCAGTCGGCGCTAAATAAATTAAGATTAACCAAACGTACATCGGGCCGTATTCCCTCCACTTCCTGGTCATACCATAAAGAATAAGTATCGTTATCAGCACTATTAAATAAAATGGCATTAGGCGGGCATGATACCAGGTAATTATAGGCCATATCATGGGCCGTGAGTTTTGTTGACCGGTCATGTGCCTTCCATTCTTTATTTGCTATGAGTACCGGCGCCGCAAACAAACATACAACAGACGCAATTATTGCCGAATTTTTTGCGTTTACTTTTTTTCTGATTATTTCGGCCAGCGTGATTACACCAAAGCCTATCCATATAGCAAACGCATAAAAAGAACCCACGTATGAATAATCACGCTCACGCGGTTGCAACCCTCCCTGATTAACATATAATATAATGCCGAGGCCGGTAAAAAACCATAACAATGCTATTATCATCGCGTCGCGTTTGTTGCGTTTAAAATGGTAAAACATACCTAATAGGCCGATAATTAAAGGCAGGGCATATAAAGGGGTATAAGTATTATCGTGTATTAAAGAATTGGGCAAGTGCTTGCCGGCATCGAAGATACCCGATGTCCAGTTACCATTAGTACCTGCCATGCTTGCCTGTCCGTCCATTTGGTTATACCGGCCGGCGAAATTCCATAAAAAATATCTGAAGTACATTTGATACATCTGCCAGCTAAGCATAAAGCTGATATTATCTTTAAAAGTGGGCGTTTGATTGTCGGCTAATTGCAGCCAGTCTTTATAAAATTGGGGCTGCGAATCCTGCGAGTCGCTACTAAATATGCGGGGTAAAATAGTATTGTGGTCATAAACCAGGTCTTGTTTTGTACCCATCGCCTCGTATTTACTTTTACCTTTACGGTATATGGTAGCCCCTTCTACCTGATCAATTGCTTTTGCATCAAAATATGGTCCGTATAATAAAGGACTCGCTACATATTGTTCGCGGTTTAAATATCGTACTAAGGTAAAAGCATCATCAGGGTGCCAGTTATTAAGATCGGTATTAGCGCTGGCCCTGATAGGAATATAGGTAAAGGAGCTATAGCCGAAGTATATAAATGCCACGCATACCAAAGCTAAATTAAGCGCAGGTTTCTTTTTACGGATGCTGTAAATTATACCCGCAATTAATGCACTAATCAATAATAAAAGGAAAAAAATGGCCCCCGTGCCAAAACCCAGGCCAAGCGTATTAACAAAAAAGAGTTCAAAATATCCTACCCCTTTAACGGTATCCTGTATAATACCATATTGAACAAATAACAATGTTGCAATGCCCGCGCCAAAGGCAATAAGCCCTTTTTTTATGGTGATGTTTTTAAACCGCCTTAAATAATAAACCATTATAATAGCGGGTATGGCCAGCAGGCTCATTAAATGTATACCTATTGATAAGCCAATAACGTAGGCTATTAATACAAGCCATTTATCTGCTCCGGGTTCATCGGCATGCGCTTCCCATTTTAATATGGCCCAAAAAACAATAGCTATGCAAAGTATTGATTGTGCAAATACAATGGTCTCTACTGCCGAAAACCAAAAGGTATCTGTATAAGCAAATGCAAGCGCGCCAACCAAACCCGCACCCATTATGAGTATAAGTTGTGATTGTTGTAATGCTTCAACTTTATTAAAAAGCATCTTTTTTGATAATGCCGTTATAGTCCAGAACAAAAACATAATTGTGGCCCCGCTGGCCAGCGCGCTGCCCATATTGGTAAAATAGGCTACTTTGGCATTGTTGCCTAATGATAATAAAGAGAACACTTTACCAATCATTGCAAACAACGGATAACCCGGCTGATGGGATACCTGTAAGCGAAACGCACACGAAATAAATTCACCGCAATCCCAGAAACTTACTGATGGCTCTAAAGTTAGTATGTAGCTTACAGAGGCTATGGCAAAACAAAGCCAGCCTAACAGGTTATTGATCTTGTTGTAGTGCATAAGGCGGGTGTAAATGTTTTAAGTTATTTACATCTACCAAATTGGAGTTAATTTTTGTTAACTCCTTGTACCTTAACATTTTTTAACAAAATTTAACTATTGGCGGGACTGATCTACTGGCGTACCTATTGAAATCGTTAACAAGGATATGGGATTGCTTGGGAAGAAATTTGCTAATGAATAAACTAATTGTCAACTTGAGGTCGCAAATTGGGACCTCGAATTATAACTACAATTAATAATTATAAAACGTAAAAAACAACTCTATTATGGCGGAGAAATTAATCATGCCTGATGAAATTATAATTAATAAGATATTTTATATCAGGGATCAAAAAGTTATGCTTGATAGTGATTTAGCGGGATTGTATGGTGTTGAAACAAGAGTTTTAAATCAGGCAATTAATAGAAATATAGATAGGTTCCCATCCGATTTTATGTTTCAATTAAGTGACCGGGAATGGGCAAACTTGAAATCACAATTTGTGATATCAAGTTGGGGAGGTAGAAGAACGCTCCCTTTTGTATTCACGGAACATGGTGTATTAATGCTTTCAAGCGTATTAAACAGCAAGCAAGCTATTCAGGTAAATATACAAGTGATGCGAATATTTACACGTATCCGCCAAATGTTCATGGACAACACCGAGTTGCGCCTCGAAATAGAAAAGATAAAAACCAAACTGGATAACCAGGACAAAAATATGGAAGTTGTATTCAGATACCTGGACGAACTGTTAGAGAAAAAAGAAGAACCTAAACCGCGCAAAAGAATAGGGTATAAATCAGATAATCTTTAAAAATATTCTTTAAGGTGCCAAATTGGCGCCTTGAAATAAATTGACTTCCAATTTACTTATTGTATTTAGTCATTGTCAATTCAGTGCCAATGGTAACAAAGTTCTTTATGATTTCGATAGAGCGGTCTATTAAAGCGGGCAATTCAGGCAGTTCATCCTCATCAAATCCACTTAAAACATAATCAACCTGGCGGCCTTTGGGGAAGTTATCGCTAACACCAAATCGCAGGCGGGCGTAATTATTATGGCCCAGGGAGGCTTCAATATGTTTAAGCCCATTATGGCCGGCAGCACTTCCCTGCGGCTTTAACCGTAATGTACCTAAGGGTAAGGCAATATCATCAACCACCACCAGCACATTTTCGATAGGAATTTTTAACTCCTGCATCCAGTGGTTTAAGGCCTTGCCGCTTAAATTCATATAAGTGGTTGGCTTAATCAGGTGCAGCATACGGCCCTTATAGGATACTTCGGTGTAATAGGCCAGGCGCATGTGATGGAACTTTTCCCCTTCCTGCTTAACCATCTCATCCAATATCATAAACCCGATATTATGCCGTGTA
>Ga0206932_1073_pt1 | contig 21544 bp, 15 predicted proteins | sample Alteio_BWOrgHeat_18_FD_153244 | JGI IMG/M metagenome (GOLD analysis project Ga0206932, IMG submission 153244) | Enriched cells from forest soil in Barre Woods Harvard Forest LTER site, Petersham, Massachusetts, United States -... | ecosystem: Environmental > Terrestrial > Soil > Temperate forest >...
CCAACTAAGGATATTAAGGCAATAGCTAAATCGCTGAAATTCTTTTATGGAAAAGAATCGCATCATTTAAAATTAATAGAAGGGTATTATACTTTTTACAAATACCTACCTTATTATGGTAAAGTCATATATTAAGTGATTTTTTTGATTGCTGTTAAGACCTTTTCAGCTGCAATAGGGCACACACTATTCCCAATTTGCCTAAAACTATGCCATTTTGTTTCGTGAAATTGAAACCAATCTGGAAAACCTTGTAGGCGGGCAGCTTCGCGAGGTGTAATAACACGAGCTTCTGTAGGGTGTATCGGTCTAACCGCCTGATAACTTCCTTTGCTACTATCTGTTCCTGCTCTTAATGTAGGGCAGTAACCCAATTCTTTTAATTTAACCGACTTTGAAATGCTGTCTTGTTCGCCCGGTTTCAAATTCGCATATCTTAATGCAATATCGTCAGAATGTTTAGTTGCAAAGCACCCTGAAACTTCTTGCCCCTTGATGTATCTATTTATAGCAACTTCATTGCCTAAACCACCAACAAATTGGTTTAATGATGTTAGGTAGGCGCTATTTAAAGTTGAATTAGTGATTTTTTGCCAGCTTGATTGGTAGTCGGACCAACTACTTGATATTTTTACAGGCAAGCCAGTCAAAGCTTCTTTTACAAATACGGAATCGGTAGATTTCATTTTTGTAATAGCTGTGTGTATTAAATCTGCACCTGCTACGTCTTTTCTTACACCAATAAAGAAAACCCTTGTCCTTGTAGTTGCTGCACCAAATTCAGAGGCATTGATTTTAATCGGCTCAAGAACATTGTAATATTTTTCTACAATACCAATAGCATTTTTTCTAATTTCAGAATATTGTTCGTTTAAAATACCTGGCACATTCTCGGCCATAAAAAACACTGGCCTAAGATCTAAGACATGGCGAAAAAAATCCGCAAATAAGCTGTTCCGCACATCTGATATATTTCTCTTTCCAATAGTGCTAAACCCCTGACATGGCGGACCGCCAATCAATCCCGCAAGTTCTGATTTTCCCAATCCGGCTAAAGTCGCCAATTCACCTTTACTCAAAGTGGAAACATCTCTACAAATGTGTTTTGAATTTAAAAAGTTTTTTGCGTGGGAGTCGATTATCCTTTTTTCACGCTCGACCACACCTATAAGGTCAAACTTTGCCTTGACAGCACCCAATGACAGGCCTCCAACCCCCGAGTAAAGGTCGATAATCTTTGAATTATTGGACATGCATACGGAATATATGCATATAAAGGTAATTATAAATGTTGTAAATCCAAGTTTATTAATGATTTTCTATATATGCAGCTCACCGTATCAAAAGCGCTCTGCTTGCATAAGAAAGTGGGTATTACAGGTGTTACATTTTGCCTGTTACACCCCTCCAAAATCAACCAATTCACATCTATTTGATTATCAACATATCAACCAAAAATCACACCTAAAAATCCTGACGAATACGTCGTTACATCTTGTTTCATTCTGTTTCACTCAATTTTGTCAAAATATTGTATTTCAATTGGTTAAGCCTAAATCTTGTTTCACGTGTTTCATCTGTTACACACTCGCGTGAAACAGAACATGCGTCAGTCACATACGCGCAAACATTTGCACATCCGCATATTTGCATATCTGCACATTCTACCCCGCAAAGCTAAACTTCCCCATCAGCACCGAGGGGTTGCTGCCAATGATTAATGGGCTGCCCGCCAACGCCTCGTTACCCAACAGGGCAAACAATATAGCCTCCTTAGCATCCGGGTTGATGCCGAGGGCGGCGGTATCGGCAATGGTGGTGAGGTACAGGCGCTTTTCGAGGTAGCTCATCACAAACGGGTTCTTGGCCCCGCCGCCGCTCACAAACATCCTGGCGCCTTTGGGCAGGTGCGCCCTGGTAAAGTCGGCAATGGCTTTGGCGGTAAACGCGCTCAGGGTGGTTATCACATCCTTAGGGTCAATATGGCTCGTACCCGACCGTTCCTGGGCCTTGCGCACATATTCCTCATTAAACAGCTCAGGGCCGGTAGTCTTCGGCGGGGCCTCCTTAAAAAACGAGTGCCGCAACAGTGAGGCAAGCAAGGCCTCATTAACCGTTCCCGAAAACGCAATGGCCGAGTCCTCATCAAACGCCCTGTTAAAATAGGCGCGGCAAAAGGTATCGATCAACGTATTGCCGGGGCCAATATCAGAGCATAGTACATTGTCCATATCACCATCCGCAGGCAAATAGGTAAGGTTAGATATACCGCCAATGTTTACCAGTATGCGGTCCTCACCGGCCTTGCTGCCCAGCAATACATCGCCATATAAAGCCAGGGGCGCGCCCTCGCCGCCCGCCGCCATTTGTTTTTGGCGGAAGTCGCTTATGGTTAAAATGCCCGTTTTTACGGCTAAGTGGTCGCCATCGCCAATTTGCAGGGAAGCATTGGGGTACATCGGCTGCTTGTGCAGGCGTTTTGGCGCGTGGTAAATGGTTTGCCCGTGACTGGCTATAAAATCTACCGCTTCGGGTTTTACATTCCAGCTTTCAAGCGCTTGCAATACCAGTCCGGCATGATAAGTGCCTATAAAATCGTTCAGCAGGCAAACCTTCTCCAGGTCGACCTGCCTGCGCGAAAATATGGAGCGAACCTCGCTTTTAAAAAAATCGGGGTAGGGTATGGTTACAAACTGCAGCAATTTGCATTGCGTTTGCAGCCCCGCGCCGGTAAAGCTGCATAAAGCGATATCCAGCCCATCTAATGAAGTTCCCGACATCAGGCCAATACCCATCCTGGCCGGTTTTTGGGCGATATTAAAAAGATGCTGTAAATTTTTGTTCAATGCTGCCACGCCCTAAGTTAATAAATTGTAAAGGGATGCGCAAAAAAATAAAAACACACTCCGGTTTTTTTAAATAAGCAGGTCTTGCTGTTTTTTGTTGAAGGTTTTATAATTTAGTGCTGCGTTATAAAACCCACCAAAGGCTTAAATTGTATAATTAATAAAATCTTTAACTATGGACCAGATAAAAAAGGAAGACATCAGGCAGGAAGTGTTCGACCTGTATGATGATTATGCCCATAACCGGCTCGACCGGCGTGGCTTTGTACAAAAGCTATCGCTATACGCGGTTGGCGGGTTAACCGTATCCGCGCTAATGAGTTTCCTGATGCCCGATTACAAAGGAAACGTACAGATAAAGCCGGATGATCCCCGCTTGCAATCAGGATATATTACTTACCCGTCGCCAAAGGGCGGCGGCAATATTAAAGCATTGTTGTCAAAACCTATAGATGCCAAAAAGAAATTGGGGGGTATCATTGTAGTTCATGAAAACCGGGGGTTAAACCCATATATTGAAGATGTGGCCAGGAGGGCCGCCCTAGCCGGCTTTATTACGCTTGCGCCCGACGCGCTTACCCCCCTGGGCGGTTATCCGGGTAATGACGACGCAGGCCGTGACATGCAAAGTAAACGCGACCCAAAAGAAATGGAGCAAGATTTTATAGATGCTTTCTATTACCTTAAAAATCATAAAGACTGTAATGGTAAGGTAGGTGTTGTGGGTTTTTGTTATGGCGGCGGCATAGCCAATATGATGGCCGTGCGTGTGCCCGAACTGGCGGCGGCTGTACCTTTTTACGGTAGCCAGCCAGCTGCAGCGGATGTGCCTAAAATTAAAGCGCCGTTATTGCTGCACTATGCATCGCTGGATACCCGCATTACCGGCGGCTGGCCTGCTTACGAGGCTGCTTTAAAGGAAAATGGCAAAAAATACCAGGCATTTATTTACGAAAACGCAAACCACGGTTTCCATAACGATACAACACCCCGTTACGACAAAGCCGCTGCAGAGCTTGCCTGGAAACGCACTATTGATTTTTTTAAAGAGTATTTGAGTTAGCACGACCCGTTTGCAGATTTTATTGCTGATTAAAAATGCCCTGCTTGTTATGAGCAGGGCATTTTTGCTTTATGCAGGCAATCCAACCCCTTCTGATAAAAGTTTATACAGGCTTGTCTTTATATGCTTGTCCCAGCCTGTTGAACACTCATTATAACACTCCGATTCAGGCACGATGCCGATATGTGTCATCACTATTTCGGTAGCATTGCCAATAGGGTTGATATCCCAAACTACGCGGGTGCCGTTCCATTCCTTTTTATCCGAAATCCAATGCAGGTTACAATCGGTAACCAGCCATACAACTTTCTTTCCGGGAATAGATTCGGCGATCTTAAATTCGACGAATGTCTCGCCGAATTTAACTAAAAATACATCGTTCTCATTTTTTGCATTTCCTTTGAAGTTTTTCGCCCACCATGCGCTCACATTGGCGATGGCGTTAAATGCTTCCTGCGGGGTTTGATCTACCACCACTGTGGCGGTAAAATCAGGTGTTGTCATTGTCTTCATTTTTTAAAGTTTATTGAGAATTTTAATCTTATGTTATAGAATTGGGAAAAGCGCGGAAACCGGCCCTTCCTTTTGGAACCTCATTATAAAAAAACTCCCTCGCTTTTACCTGTCGTGATCAGGCTAAACAAACCCTGCCTGATAAGTTGGCTCCACGCATTTGAACAGTCATTGTAACATTCAATGCTGGGTACCAAACCGCGATGAGTAAATTTGATTTGAGTTTGGTTGTCATGGGGGGTTATTTCAAAAATAATTTCCGTACCCACCCATTCGGCTTTATTTTCAATAAAATTAAGCCGACTATCAGTAACCTGCCAAACAACTTTTTGGTCGGGGATCATTTCAACTACCCGCTGTTTTGAGGAATGAATTTCTTTATAACGATAGGTGAACTCATCATTAACTTTGTCTGTATTGCCCGTAATTTCGCCTGTCCACCATCCGCGAACGTTATTAATTGCATTGAAGGCTTCTTTAGGGGTCTGGTCTACCAATAGGGTAGTTGTAAAATCGTATGTTTTCATTTTAATTCCAGGTTTACATTTATTAATTAATTTTCCACTTTGCTGCCAGCTCGGCATTAAAACCATCCTTGTTTTTAGGGTTGGGTTGTCCTTTGCCGGTAGTAATGAGGCTGTAAAGGCTGTTTTTAATATAGTTCCCCCAGGCATCATAGCAAACTTTATAGCATTCGTATTCCGGCACCAGGCCTTCGTGCGTAAATTTTACTTTTGTCTTATCGCCTTCCTTAGCAATATCGAAAATTAGCCTGGTGCCAATCCATTCGCTTTTATCTTTTGTAAAGCTGAACTGATTATCCAAAACCAGGTAAACTAATTTTTTATCCGGAACTACTTCTATTAGTTTCAGTTTGCATATATGGATGTCTTTATAGTGGTAGACGAAAACTTCGCCTAATTGGTCTGTTTTTCCTTCAATATCTTCGGACCACCAGCCACGAAAATTTTTAATGGCATCGAATGCTGTTTTGGGATCTTTATCGACCATAATGGAGGCCGTGTAATTTTGGTTTTCCATAGGATGTTTTTTTAAATGTGTTACCTGGTTGTTTTTTTCGGTCAGCAGCTTTGCTGTTTGACCATTAGCAGAGCCTGCGAACGACACGGCCGCCAATAATAGTGTTGTGAAATTTGATGTCGTCATTTTGTTAGTTTTTTAATTTGTTATTTAATAAATTTTCAAGGTTCTTTAATTTCGAGGTCCAGAATCGGTCAAAGTAGTTGAGCCACTCATGGAGCGCGTCGAACCCGTCCTGTTTAAGCGTGCAGTGACGCTCCCGGCCAATATCCTGTATGGAGATAAAACCCGCGCCATACAATATTTTAATATGCTTTGATACCGCCGGGCGGCTCATGTCGAAATTATCGGCCAGGCTGTTGATGGTTAAACTGTCTTTGGACAGCAGCATCAGCATTTGCCGCCTGCTGGGGTCGGCAATTACCTGGAATGCATCAAGCGTTGGTTGTGCCATGGGTTGTTTCGTTTAAGCGTTTGAGGATCTTATGCATATTTTGCAACCAGCCGGCATTCATGGCATCAAAAATGCCCATATGTTTCAATACGGCAAAGTCGCCATGGTGCAGTAAAAGCTCGGTACCGTTGTCTTTGGGCTGTAATTCCCACCGCACTACCGAATCAACATTGATGGTACCGTCGCCGGGGCCCAGCTTCCATGAATAGGAAAGTTTTTTGAACGGAACGATCTCCAATACTTTGCAGTACATGGTCCCGTCGAAATCGAGGGCCGGCATTGGGCCCGCCCTGAAAGTGAATTCGTGCCCTACGATAGGCTGAAAATCGTTTTTCATCAGCCATAGTTGCATCAACTCGGCGTTGGTGAGGTATTCCCAAACCGCCCTGGGCGGGTGCGGGAAAAATAATTGGTGTTTAATGCTTTGTGCCATAATGCGTAACTTTTGAGTTACTCAAATGTATAAGTAACTTTTGAGTTACGCAAATTTTTTTTCAAATAATTTTATTTTGATACTGAAAGGACTAACAAAACTTCAAATATCAGTTAGTACAGAATTGAAAATCCCTACTCACTGATGAGCAAAATAATAAAGTTGCCCTGATCTGCGTTAAAGTGAGTCCTAAAGCCTTTTGTTTTAGCATATTTTTTTTGCAGATTGCATAGCTGCTTATGCTATCCGGGATGAAACATCCGAACTACGGGAAAAGACTTTAAAAATCACAACGCCTAAACCTAAACAAATGAAGTTAGTTATCAATTCCTTATCCAAAACGTACGCGAATGGTGTGCAGGCGTTAAAAGATGTTTCGTTAACCTTAAATAATGGCATGTTTGGTTTGCTGGGCCCAAACGGGGCGGGTAAATCATCGTTAATGCGCACCATTGCCACTTTACAGGAGGCCGATAGCGGCAGTATTTTTTTAGATGGCCTTGACGTATTAAAAAACAAAACCGAAGTAAGGCAACTGTTGGGATATTTGCCCCAGGAATTTGGCGTTTATCCTAAAATATCTGCTGAGCGGATGCTGGATCATATCGCCCAGTTGAAAGGTGTTGGAAATAGCGCTGAACGAAAAGAACTGGTTTCCGCGTTATTAGATAATGTGAATCTCGGTAAAGACCGGAAGAAAAACCTGGGTACTTATTCCGGCGGCATGAAACAACGTTTCGGTATAGCGCAGGCCCTGATCGGAAATCCTAAACTGATTATTGTTGACGAACCAACCGCAGGACTTGACCCGGCAGAAAGGAACCGTTTCTACAACTTATTGAGCCAGCTCGGTGAAAATACCATTGTGATCTTATCCACTCATATTGTGGAGGACGTAAGTACGCTTTGTTCCAACTTCGCCATTATTTGCCAGGGGGAAGTACTATATGCAGGGGAACCGGATGGGGCAGTAAGCGAGATGGAGGGTAAGATATACAGCAAGTCGATTGAGAAAGCAGAACTTGCACATTACCAGGATGATTTTAAGGTGATTTCCACGCAATTAAAAACAGGCAAGCTGCATATCCGGATAATGCAGGAAACAGTACCGGGAAATGGGTTTGTACCTGCTGCGCCCAATTTGGAAGATGTTTATTTCAGCAATATTGCTACACGGGTTGATGTCAATACCATTTAATTTCAACGCGTATGTTCTGGAAAATCTTCGTTTTTGAGGTTCAAAACAGACTTAGGCGGCCTGCGGTATACATATATTTCCTTGCTGCATTTCTTTTTATCGCAGTTTCTTTTTCAACCGGCGCATTGCCCGTAGGAGAAAAAGAACATATCAACAGCCCGCGGCTGCTCGCTTTCGCTATGGGCTATATATCAATCATCATGATGCTGGTTACTTCCGCCATCATGGGGTCGCCGCTTTATAAGGACATTGAATATAATACCAAAGATTATTATCTCACTTACCCGATCACTAAATTCGGGTATTATTGGGGCCGCTATTTCAGTTCGCTGTTATTTGTCCTGGTCATAGGGGCCGCTGTTATGCTTGGCGCATTCGCCGGCACAAAATTAGGACCATTTTTCGGCCTGAACGATGTAAGCAGATATGGTCCGGATAAACTGAAATATTTTCTTGAACCATTTGCTTTTATTGGCATACCCAACCTGGTTTTTACTTCTTCTGTATTTTATGGATTGGTTGCCATTACCCGGAATATAAAGGTGATTTACAGCAGCGGTATTATTTTATTCCTCGGCTATTTGATTTCTTCCTTTTTTTTAAACCATACTAATAACCTGGATATCATTAACCTGGCTGATCCGTTTGCTTTCCACGGTATATTCCTGAAATACAGGGATTTAACTGATCAGCTCCGGAATGTAACGCCAATGACTTTTCAAGGCTCCCTGCTGGTCAACCGGATCCTTTGGCCCGGCATTGGGATAGCTTTACTGATCTTCAGTTACCTGAAATTTAATTTTGAAGACTTTTTCAGTGGTAAACGCGACAAAAACGCAGCAATTGAAGAGAAGCCGGACCGAAATGCGCTTCGGCCACACGTAGCCATCAGTTTCGACAGCAGATATAATATTAAATCACTTATTAACCTCGCCAAAACGGAGTTATTGAACATCATCAGGGACAATTATTTCTGGATCATCATGTCATGCGGTTTGTTGTTCTTAGGCTTTGCATTCTTTAGGGGTGGTGATAATAATTATGGTGTTGATAATTTTCCGCGAACAGTAACCATACTGGCGACCTTTAATGAAGTTTTCCTGTTCTTTGTATTCTTCATTATCATATTTTATTCCGGCGAAACCGTTCATCGCGACCGGGTGACCCGTTATGCCTTTATCAATGATTCGCTGCCGATGCCTAATTGGGTGCTCAATGGCTCAAAACTTTTAAGCCTTTTGGTGCTTGGTGCCGGCTTATCACTGGTTCCTATGATTTTGGGAATTGTCATCCAGCTGGCGAAAGGCTATACCCAACTTAACGTACCCACCTATTTGATGGCTGTGTTCACGCTTATTTTGCCGCGATTCTTAGAGATGGTCGTATTCGCCTACGTGATACATGTGGTGGTAAATAATAAATTTGCGGCACACGGAATTGGTGTTGTTATTTGGATCGTCCTGTATTTCATGAACACAACATCAGTTTGCAATTACCGGCCCCTTTTGTATTCCTACACACCCGGCTATGAAATTTCCGACATGGATGGCCTGGGCCATATGGCCGGCCCGGTTGCCTGGTTTAATTTGTATTGGCTGTTAGCTGCAGGGGTTCTGGCCGTTATAGCAGCCTTATTTTATTACCGGGGTGTAGCTTCTTCATTTAAAGAAAGGCTTCAGTTGGTTAAAGAACGCTTTGATGGTAAAACCAGGTTAATTACCGGCATATTGTTGATTGCTTTTTTAGCAGTTGGGGCATTTGTGTATTATAATGTTAGTTATCTTAATAATTATCTGACCAGTTCTGAAATGGATCAACGTGCGGTAATCTACGAGCGAACCCTGAAACGGTATGGTAAACTCCCGTTACCAACGGTAAAGGCCATGAAATTGGCAGTTGATCTGTTTCCTGATCAGCAGCGTGCAATAACCCATGGCTATATTACGCTGATTAATCAAACGGCTAAACCCATCGTCGAAATGCTGGCTGACGCGGACGGTGTGACTCAATATAGCTTGAAATCGGCCGGTGAAAATATTCCCTTCACCATACCGTTGATTTTTCACCGTGGAAAACTAAACATATTCAGGTCCCCGGCAGATACCTCTGATTTTCGCCTGTATCAATTAAGAAAGCCGCTTGCGCCCGGTGATTCGCTGGTGATTGAGTTAAACTCTTCTGTTTTTTATCAGGGATTCAGCAACGATCTTTACAGCGCTGATATACTTCGCAACGGCACTTTGTATAAAGGTGGAATGCCAGGATTAGGTTACGATGAAGGTGATGAATTAAGCAGCCCGTATGAAAGAAAAAAATATCACCTTCCGCCCAAAATAACCAGGGAAATCAAACAGGACGATCCTGAGGGAATAAATGCACTCAGAGCAGGGAAACTGGCGATGTTATTTAAATCCGATCTAACAGTGAGCACCGCAGGCGATCAAACAGCTATCGCACCCGGTGAATTACGCAAACAATGGAAAGCGAATGGCCGAAACTATTTTCATTATGTCCAGGATAATCCGGGAATGTATCCGCCTTTTGGGATCATGAGCGCCAGATACAAGGTGGTACATGATACTGTTAAAATTCACGACGGTAAAAATGTAGCGGTAAATATTTATTATCACCCGCAGCATGATGCCAATATTAACCGTTTTAGAAAAGCATTCAGCGACGGATTACGCTATTATTCCAGTATCTATGGTGATTATCCATTTAAGACGATCAGCCTGGCCGAAACAACTCCTTACGGGCCACGATCACTTTCAACAACATCCCTTGATGCTTATAACGAAAAATTGGCCTGGAATGCCGCTTTTCAAAATCCTGATCAACTGGATTACTGCTATTTCCTGACAACCCAGCAACTGGCGCAGCAATGGTGGCGGTTCCAGGTTGCGCCCAACAATACCATTGGTTCCTATGTTATCCCGGAAGGTTTGGCCCGCTACGATTCTTTTGTTATGGCAGAAAACCTGATTGGAAAGGACAATATGCGTGGATTCATGCTGGGTCAATTATGGAATTACTCATTCAGGCACAATCGTAGCGAGAATCCGGAGCATCCGGTATTAAGCGCTAATGAAGGGTACATCTGGGCAGATAAAGCCGGTGTTGTATTGTATGGACTGAGGGACCTGATCGGTGAAAAAAACATCAATGCCGCATTGCTTGAATTTAAAAATGATTATGCCTTTAAAAGCAAACCACCTTATGCGGGAAGCAATGACCTGTTCCGTTACCTGCAAAAACATACGCCCGATTCTCTGCAATATTATTTAACCGATACCTGGCAAAAAATAACGTTCTATGATAATAAAGTAACCGCAGCAAAAGCAATCCCTACGAGCAATCCCTACGAATATAAAGTAACGCTTACTGTTAATATTGCCAAAGCATGGCTAGATGGTAAAGGCAATGATATGCCTGCTATCAATATGAATGATTATATAGATATTGGAATATTTGCCGCTGACAGCAGAAGTAAACAAGGCCGCACACAAGTAAACCCGCTTTACCTGGAGAAACATAAATTAACTGCCGGTTTGCACAGCTTCACCTTTATTGTTAAAGGCAAGCCGGTAAGGGTTGGCATTGATCCGTATTATAAATTGATAGACCGTATGCCTAATGATAACATGAAAGGTCTGTAAATAGTTAACCGGAGGGTGACACATCCGCCGCCGCCTCTCCAATTTATAGAGGGGAACCCGTCACACAATCCAAAAAATCAAAAAACCCTCTTTACCGCTTGCGAAAGAGAGGGTGATCGAGCGAAGTCCCGAAACTTCGGGAGGTGAGTAATCGCCGCCATGCAATTAAAATCAGGGCAGGGTCAGCCAAATAGTTCCTATATTTGTTAAAGCCAATACAACATAACCTATGGCCCGATTAAACTTATTAGAAGAAACCCATCGTTTGACTCACCCCCGCCCCTCTCTAATTTAGAGAGGGGAACCCGTCACACAATCCAAAAAATCAAAAAACCTTCTTTACCGCTTGCGAAAGAGAGGGTGATCGAGCGAAGTCCCGAAACTTCGGGAGGTGAGTAATCGCCGCCATGCAATTAAAATCAGGGCAGGGTCAGCCAAATAGTTCCTATATTTGTTAAAGCCAATACAACATAACCTATGGCCCGATTAAACTTATTAGAAGAAACCCGGTACGAAAAATTGCCGGTAACGGTATATGCCACCCCTGCCGAAGCCTCAGCGGCTGTAGCGGCACGGATTGCCACGCTTATACGCGGCAAACAGGCGCAGGGAGAAAAAGCTGTACTGGGCCTGGCAACGGGTGTAACACCCATAAGGCTGTATGCCGAACTGGTAAGGCTGCATAAAGAAGAAAGCCTGAGCTTTAAAAATGTGGTCACTTTTAACCTGGATGAGTATTATCCCATGCAGCCCGCGGCTGTACAAAGTTACGTACGGTTTATGAACCAGCAATTGTTTGACCATATAGATATTGACCGCGCTAATATTCATATCCCTGATGGAACACTGAAAGAGGAAAATATTGCTGCCTTCTGCCTGAATTATGAAAAACAAATAGAAGACCTGGGCGGCCTCGACCTGCAAATTTTGGGCATAGGCCGTACCGGGCATATCGGGTTTAACGAACCCGGGTCGGCGCCCAACTCGGGTACGCGGCTGGTTACGCTGGATGATTTGACCCGTACCGATGCTTCGCGCGATTTTGGCGGAAAGCAAAACGTGCCAACAAAAGCTATTACCATGGGCGTGGGCACCATATTCAAGGCCCGCGAGATCATATTGATGGCCTGGAGCGAAAAAAAAGCGCCCATCATTAAAAAAGCGGTAGAGGGTGAATTATCCGCCGATGTACCTGCTACCTATTTGCAGCTATCAGACCATATAGAGTTTATACTTGATGCCCCCGCCGCGTCAGAACTTACCCGTTTTGATACGCCCTGGCTGGTGAAAGATTGTGTTTGGGACAATAAATTGAAAAAGAAGGCCGTAATTTGGTTATCGCGCACGGTTAACAAACCCATACTGAAATTAATAGCCGAAGATTATAATAACCACGGTATGGCGCAGCTGGCCCTTGAGCAGGGCCCGGTGTACCAGGTCAATATCGATATTTTTAACCAGGTGCAGCATACCATAACCGGCTGGCCCGGCGGTAAGCCGGATGCGGACGATAGCCAGCGGCCCGAACGCGCGCTGCCCGCAAAGAAGCGGTCCGTGATATTTTCGCCGCACCCGGATGATGATGTAATATCAATGGGGGGCACATTTATTCGTTTGGTTGAGCAGGGCCATGATGTGCATGTGGCCTACCAAACATCGGGCAATACAGCGGTATGGGATGATGATGTATTGCGCTATGTGGAGTTTGCTATTGATTTTAATAAAAGCATAGGCGACGACAGCTCAAAACTGGAAAACATCCACCAGGATATGAGGGCCTTCTTCGCCCAAAAACAGCCCAACCAGCTGGATATACCCGAAGTAAGCGCGGTAAAAGGTTTTATACGTAAAAGCGAGGCTATGGCAGGTTCGCGCTATGCCGGTTTAAAAGATGACCATATCCATTTTATGGCGCTGCCGTTTTATGAAACAGGCAAGGTAAAAGCCAACCCGGTAAGCGAAGTGGATATACAAATGACCATCGACCTGCTGCAAAAGGTAAGGCCCCACCAAATTTTCGCCGCCGGCGATTTTGCCGACCCGCATGGTACGCATGTGGTTTGTTTTCATATTGTATTAACCGCTTTAACCCGGCTAAAGAAAACCGAAGATTGGGTAAAAGATTGCTGGCTGTGGATGTACCGCGGCGCATGGCTGGAATTTGAAACGCATGAAATAGAAATGGCCGTTCCGCTATCGCCTGAAGAAGTATTGCGAAAACGATATGCTATATTTAAACATCAATCGCAAAAAGACCCGGCTGTTTTTCCGGGTGAGGACGCGCGTGAGTTCTGGGTAAGGGCCGAAGACAGGAACCGGGAGACTGCAGAAAGTTATGATAAATTAGGTTTAGCAGAGTATGCGGCTATGGAGGCTTTTAAGAGATACTTTTATTAGGTTGTAAGTTAGACGTTTTACGTAATACGTTTTGTTTAAAAATGATAAATTAGATGCAACAAACTAAAACTTATCATCATGCAAAATTTTAAAGACCTATTATTATGGCAGGAAGCCCATCAACTCACTTTAAATATTTATGAAGCAAGCAGAACCTTTCCTAAAGAAGAAGTATTTGGTATTACCTCGCAAATAAGGAGGGCAGCTGTTTCAATACCTTGTAACATCGCAGAAGGGTGCGGAAGATATACTTCAAAAGATTTCGCAAACTTTTTGCAAATTGCATTGGGTTCAACAAATGAAACGGATTATTTAACATTGTTAGCGAGGGATTTGGATCATCTTCCGGAAAAACAGTTTATTGTTCTGCAGGAAAAGATTAACAAAATAAGAGCAATGAATATAAATTTAATTGAAAAAGTAAGAAAATAAAAAACGTATAACGTACCACGTAAAACGTACAACATAATGACACAAGACTCAGAACTCGAAACTCAACACTCATCATCCAGGCACCGCCGCACACGGCTACGGTCACTTGATGTATTCCGCGGCATCACTGTAGCAGCAATGATATTGGTCAATGATCCCGGCGATTGGACGCATATCTATGCGCCATTGGAGCATTCCAAATGGAACGGCTGTACACCTACCGATTTGATATTTCCCTTCTTCCTGTTCATTGTAGGCGTATCTATAGTTTACTCCATGCAGCGTAAGGCGGCAAACCCTTCCAATCATGCCAGAATGCTGTTGAGCGCGTTCAGGCGCGGCGTTATATTGATACTGATCAGTTTGGCCATTCAATTAATTTTGCACCCCGGGTTTGAACACCTGCGTTTACCGGGCGTTTTGCAGCGTATAGGGGTGGTGTTTTTTATCTGCTCATTTTTGTATATAAAAGCATCGCAACGCACACGCGACGTGCTGTTTGTGCTTATATTAATAGGTTATTATGTGGTCATGACATTTGTGCCCGTACCCGATACCGGCGTTGCCAGCCTGTTGCCCGACACCAATATGGGCGCATGGCTAGACCGGACGGTTTTTTCAACCAATCACCTTTGGGTAGAATCGCATACCTGGGACCCCGAAGGCTTGTTAGGCACTTTGCCTGCTATTGCTACCGGGCTTTTCGGTATAAGGGTTGGCTCCTGGCTGAAACGTAAGGATCCTGACGAAGGTGTTAAAATAAGCTGGATGTTTACCTATGGCGTACTGGCAGTAGTTCTGGGCTTGATCTGGGATCTGTTCTTCCCTATAAACAAAGCATTATGGACAAGCTCATTTGTGCTTTATACCGGCGGGTGGGCCACCATAGGTTTAGCTTTTTCTTACTGGCTCATTGACGTGCAGGGGTACAGGAGTTTTACTGGTTTTTTTATCCCGTTTGGCGCCAATGCTATTACCGCTTATGTACTGTCAGACTTTGTACCCCATTATATCAATAAAATAAAAATAGGCGATTCATCCATTTATAAAATACTTTTTGAACCTTATTTTACGCCTTTTAATGCCTCGCTTATAAGCGCGGTTGCAATGACATTGCTTATTTGGGTATTGATGTGGATATTGTATCTTCGGAAAATCATTATAAAGGTATAAATGACCGAATTTCAAACCTGTTTATTTCACCAGTAAATAATTTTTAACTAACTTTTCCGTTTTTGCATCTTAGCATAATATTTCCAAACCCAAATATGAATTTTAAAAAAACCATTTTTTTATGGGCTGTAGCAATGCTTGTTACAGGCAGCGCCTTTGCCCAGGTTAAAAAAAAACCGGCTACATCTGCAGCACATAAAACTATTTCGACAGCTGCCCGGAAACCTTCGGGCCCGGCTGTTGTTACCGCTTTACCTGTTGATCCTGAAGTTATAACTGGCAAATTGCCAAACGGTTTAACCTATTATATCCGTAAAAACAGGTTTCCACAAGGCAGGGCCAATCTGTTCCTGATAAATAAAGTTGGCTCTGTTGCAGAAACTGACGCGCAGCAGGGGCTTGCCAATTTTATACAGCACATGGCTTACAAGGGCACGCGCGATTTTCCAAAAGATGAACTGAACGCTTATGTGAAAAAATTAGGCGGCCGTTATGGCCCCGATACCAGTTCGTTTACCAATTATGACGCGACCATTTACCAATTATCGCTGCCAACCGATACCGCAAAGCTATTTGCAGACGGATTTAATTTATTGGCTAATTGGGCAGCCTATATAACGTTTAACCCGGCCGAAATAAATAGTGAAAAGGCAAAAGCCGCTAAAGAAGCGGCACTTGGCGGTAAAACACCGCAGGAACGGTTGCAGGAGCAAACCTTATCCGTATTGCTGAATAATTCAATGTATGCCATGCGTTCGCCTACAGGCAAGGCGAATACCATCAGCGCTTTTAATGAGGCTACAGTTAAAAGTTTTTATACCGACTGGTACCGGCCGGACCTGCAGGCGATAATTGCCGTGGGCGATTTTGACCCGAAACAGGTGCAGGATCTGATCAAATTCAATTTTTCTTCGTTAAGAAACCCGGTACCCGAAAAACCGTTGCCCCAGTTTTCTGTTCCGACTGCCCCCGGCACAACCGTAAAAATTGCTACTGATAAGGCTTTCCCCTATTTAGCGGCCCAAATTGTAGTTAGACACCCGCAAGAAATAGTAAAAACAGCTGCTGATTTTATGCAAAATATGCGGGTAACTTTATTTAACCAGATGCTTAGCAACCGTATTACTGAATTAACACAGGCTCAAAACCCCGCCATTTTGTTTGGCCAGGCGGGCTATAGCTCGTTTGTCGGTAAGCAGGATGCGTTCACTTCTCTCGTTGTAGCCAATCCCGGCGGCCTGGAAAGCGCGGTAAAAGCTATGGTTGCCGAATTGCTGCGTGCGCGTAAATTTGGATTTACACAAACCGAATTAGAACGCGCCAAACAAAATTCACTGGCACAAATTACCAATAGCTACAATGCTAAAGATAATACACTGTCGGGAAATTTTCCTGGCGAATATGAACGTAACTTTTTAACCGGGCAAGCCATACCCGGTATAGATTATGAATATAATTACTATATAAATAACATCGGTAAGATAAACCTTGCCGAAATGACTGCCTTAGCGACTAAACTTATCGGCGATCAAAACCGGGTAATACTGATAGAGGCGAATGATAGCGAAAAAGATAAATTGCCTGATGAACAAACCGTGTTAAAATGGGTAGCCGAAGCGGATAAAGATTTAACAGCGTATGTTGATGATAGCGCTAACCCGCTAATGACCGCCATACCCTCACCCGGCAAAGCTACAGATGTTAAAACCGACTCGACCCTACTGGTAACTAACATAACCCTGGCCAACGGTGTAAAAGTTATATTGAAACCTACAAAATTTAGAAATAACCAGATACTTTTTAGCGGGTATAGCTTTGGCGGCACTTCGCTGGCAAATGACCATGACTTTACATCGGCCACCCTGGCAGCGCCCATAATAAGCAGCAGCGGCATTGGTAATTATACCCAGGTACAATTGAATAAAATGATGCGCGGAAAAAGCTTAAGTGTTTCGCCCTACATTGGTGAAACAACACAGGGCATAACCGGCTACGCCGCTCCCGAGGATTTTGAAACAGCAATGCAGCTGCTTTATTTATATTTTACCAACCCGCGCAAAGATGCCGGCGTATGGAAAAACTATATTGACCAGGTAAAATCAGGTTTAGCCCATAAACAGAATGACCCCGGCAGCGTATACCAGGATACTCTTTCGGCTATTTTAAGCAATTATAATCAACGCGGCATGCCTGCTACCGCGGCTAAATTAGATGCCGCCAGTTTAGATAAAGCTTATAGTTTTTTTAAAGACAGGTTTGCTGATGCGGGTAGTTTTACTTTCACGTTTACGGGTGCTTTTTTAACGCCTGCTATTACATCATACCTCGAAACTTATTTAGGCAGCCTGCCATCAACAAATAGTAAACAAACCTATAAAGACCTGGGTATCCATCCGCCGGAGGGGCAAATTACTAAAACGATATATAAAGGTGTTAGCGATAAAGCCACCGTACAATTGATATATAGCGGCAGTTACGAATATAATGAGGCAAATAATGTGCAAATGGATGCATTGGAAGACATCCTAACTACCCGCCTCTCTGACTCGCTTAAAAAGGAAAGCGGCATTTACTCTGCAGGAATAAGGGCAAGCTATGTTAAAATCCCCGCGGGCAGGTATAGAATTACTGTATCATTTGTATGTGACGCTAACAATGTTGACCGCCCTATAGCTTATATGCTGGAAGAAATAAGCAAAATAAAACAGAACGGCCCTATCCCAAAAGATGTTAAGCTATTTGTTAACAGGGACGCACGAAACATGCAGCAGCAATTAAAGCAAAATGAATATTGGCAGGCTACCCTAAGTGCGGCGGTGCAAAACCAGCAGGACCCTGACAGGATATTAAACCACATGCAGGACCTGGAACAGGTTACCCCGCAAAGCGTTAAGGAAGCTGCCAATAAATACCTGAATAATAATTTAATAAAGCTAATGTTATTGCCCGAAAAGAAATAGAGCTTAATACTGCTTCAAAACTAAAGTCCTGCCGGTAAATCGGCAGGACTTTTTTATGCTATCACAAAATATTTATTACATTGTTAGTGCAATGATGATAACCACGGGACAAAAAATTATACAGCAATGGTATAAGCAAAAAAGCTGGCGCCAGTTTTCTTTTCAGCGCGAGATGGAAGCGGCTTACCTGGGCGGTTATTCGGGGTTGTTGAACGCTCCTACGGGCAGCGGTAAAACATTCGCTCTGTTTTTACCGTTCCTGGCCGATTTTATTAATAAGCACCCCGATTATAAAACGCGCCAAAACAACGGCCTGCAAATGCTGTGGATAACGCCCCTGCGCGCGTTAACCAACGATATTAAAAAAGCCATGCAGGAAGTTTGTGACGATCTGCACATCCCCTGGAAAATAGCCACCCGCACCGGCGATACCCCCGCTGCCGAAAAACTATCCCTGAAAAAAAAACTGCCCGAGGTATTACTTACCACCCCCGAAAGCCTGCACTTAATGCTGGCCCAGAAGGAATATCCAAAAATATTTCAAAGCCTGCAGGTGCTGGTAGTTGATGAATGGCATGAGCTGTTAGGCACCAAAAGAGGTGTGCAGGTGGAGTTGGGGTTGTCACGGCTAAAACACCTCTCCCCGGCCCTCTCCAAAGGAGAGGGAGCTGATAGTGCTAACGAAGAGACACTACCCCGATATTATACTACTGACGCCTTAAGTTGGAAGGGAAATATCGACAATGCTAAACAAATGCGTCATAAGCCAACGGAGGCAGAAAATGTTTTGTGGCAATTTCTACGTGGAAAAAAAACAGGTTATAAATTTCGCAGGCAGCACCCTGTTTTAGGATATATTCCTGATTTCATATGTATTGAAAAAAAAATAATTGTAGAAGTTGACGGAGGCTACCATAATGAAATTGAACAGCGAGAATTAGATAAGCTTAGGGAAAATGAGCTAATGGAACATGGATATACTATCGTGAGATTTACCAATACCGAAGTATTAAGCAATCCCGAAAAAGTAATAATAAGACTAAAACAACATTTAGAAGAAATATCAAGTCCTGCGGAAACGGCAACCTCCCTCCCCGAGGGGGAGGGCCGGGGTGGGGTAAAAATCTGGGGCATAAGTGCAACCATAGGCAATTTGGAGCAAGCTGCGGATGTGCTGCTGGGCAATGATTTTCCGCGCGGCAGGGTTAAAATGGTACATGCCAACGTGGATAAAAAATTGGTTATCAAATCTATCATCCCTGAAAATATTGAAAATTATTCCTGGTCGGGGCATATTGGTTTAACGCTGCTGCCGCAGGTGATGGATATAGTGGCTAAAAGCAAAACCACGCTGATATTTACCAATACCCGTTCGCAGTCGGAAATATGGTACCATGCCATTTTAGATAATTACCCCGAATACGCGGGCATAATGGCCATGCACCACGGCTCTCTGGATAATGAACTGCGCAACTGGGTAGAGCAGGCACTACACGCGGAAGCACTTAAGGTGGTGGTATGTACCTCAAGTTTAGACCTGGGGGTCGACTTTCGCCCGGTTGATACCGTGGTACAAGTGGGCAGCCCTAAGGGCGTTGCCCGTTTTATGCAGCGCGCGGGGCGCAGCGGCCACCATCCGGGGGCGGTATCACTGGCTTATTTCGTGCCTACGCATTCGCTGGAGCTGCTGGAAGGCGCCGCGCTGAAACAAGGCATTAAACAAGGTATTTTTGAAAGCCGCGACCCTATGCTACTTACTATGGATGTGCTGATACAGTACATGGTCACCCTGGCGGTATCTGACGGCTTCAGGGCCGATGAATTATATAAGGAGGTAACCACCACCTATGCCTTTGCCGACCTCAGCCGGGGCGAGTTTAACCAGCTGCTTGATTTTATTACCAACGGCGGAAAAACGCTGGCGCAGTATGATGAGTTTTTAAAGGTGGAGGTGGAGAACGGCGTGTATAAAGTGAACAACCGAAGGGTGGCCATGCGGCACAGGTTAAGCATAGGCACCATAACCAGCGATCTGAGCGTCCGGGTTAAATGGTTAAGCGGCGGCAGTTTGGGTACTATCGAAGAGTCGTTTATATCGAAGTTGAAGCCGGGCAATACGTTTTGGTTTGCCGGGCGCAGCCTTGAGTTTGTGCGGGTAAAGGAAATGACGGCCTATGTTAAGAAATCGACGGCTAAGAAGGGGATGATACCCAGTTGGTCGGGCGGGCGTATGCCGTTATCGTCGCAGCTTTCGGCGGTTTTCAGGGATAAGCTCGACGAGGTGGCGCAGGGCATTGAAAAGGACGAGGAAGTAATAGCCCTCAAGCCCCTGTTCAACTTGCAGGAAGAACTATCGCACCTGCCCCATAGCCATGAGTTTTTGATCGAGTCGTTCAAGTCGCGCGAGGGGCATCATTTGTTGTTTTACCCTTTCGAGGGCCGGTTGGTGCATGAGGGAATGGCCTCGTTGCTGGCCTACCGCATATCGCGTATCAAGCCCGCGAGCTTCTCCATAGCGATGAATGATTACGGCTTTGAACTGCTTACCGATGAAGATGTACCGATAGAGCAGGTATTGGAAGACGCCGGCTTCTTCTCGATAGACAACCTGTTGGAGGATATACAGCATAGCCTGAACGCCAACGAAATGGCGCGCCGCCGTTTCAGGGATATTGCCCATATAGGCGGGTTGGTGTTTACGGGCTATCCGGGGCAGCCGGTTAAGAACAGGCATTTACAGGCGTCGTCGTCATTGCTGTTCGAGGTGTTTAGCGAGTATGAGCCGGATAACCTGCTGGTGCGCCAGGCTTATAACGAGGCGCTGGCTTTTCAACTGGAGGAGTTCAGGCTGCGGGCCGCTTTGCAGCGGATAGCGGGGCAAACCATCATCCTTAAAACCATTGAACGGCCCACGCCGTTTGCCTTCCCTATCATGGTTGACAGCCTGGGCCGCGAACGCCTCACTACCGAAAGCCTGGAGGACCGCATTGCCAAAATGGCCCGCCAATACGGGGCCGAAGGGGTGGGCGGTAATGATGACAGGAAGCCGCGGGTGGTTAGAAAGAGAGGGTTTTAGGAGATGTGCGGATGTGCAGATGTGCAAATGTTTGGGTTGATGTGGGGATGCGTGTTCTGTTACACGCGAGTGTGTAACAGATGAAACAGGTGTAACAAGTTTTTGAGTTAAGTTAGTGATTTATAACATTTTGCAAAATCCAGGTGTAACAAGATGTAACAAGGTGTTACGACGTATTCGTCAGCGAAATTATGCTTAATTTATATGGCTATTATTGATAATCAAATAATTACAGGTTAGCCTGTTTTGGGTAGGTGAAACAAATAAAAATGGATTACCTTAAACACCAACCTTCTCTGCGC
>Ga0206932_1040_pt2 | contig 21369 bp, 18 predicted proteins | sample Alteio_BWOrgHeat_18_FD_153244 | JGI IMG/M metagenome (GOLD analysis project Ga0206932, IMG submission 153244) | Enriched cells from forest soil in Barre Woods Harvard Forest LTER site, Petersham, Massachusetts, United States -... | ecosystem: Environmental > Terrestrial > Soil > Temperate forest >...
TAAAAATTGAAACAACTCAAAACTCAAAACTTAAAACTCAGAACATTTCCATTGCTATTTCATTATTAAAAAATCCATCCCGCTTTGAATGGTTTTTAGAGAAAGCAACTGAGATTGGCGTAAGCGAAATTATTCCGCTTATTTGTGATCATACTGAAAAAGAAAATTTTCGTTTCGATAGAATGCAAAACATTCTTATTTCAGCAATGCTGCAAAGCAAACAAACCTGGCTGCCGCAATTACATCAGCCAAAAAAACTGGATGCATTTATCAATGAAAATTTTGATGGATCAAAATTAATTGCACATTGCTTTGAAGAAAAAAAACAACCCCTCGTTGAAATAGTTAATCAACACACAAACAAACTTATTTTAATTGGCCCTGAAGGTGATTTTTCAAAAGCTGAGATTGAAGCTGTGCTTGAAAAAAATTTTATTCCCGTAACACTTGGTAATACAAGGTTGCGCAGTGAAACTGCGGGCTTGGTTGCTGCAGCTTTATTATGCAACTTGCAATAGCAAAAAAACGCTTGTAAAATAACTGTTGATTGTGTTTTCAAATGTTTTATTTTACGCATTTATTAAAACTTTCATATATGAACTCAAAACTGCTTGGCTTGCTTCTATTAACTTTTATTGCTTCCTGCACAAATAAAAAAGAATATGTGGCAGGAAAATTTATTGAAACCGGTTACATGGACTCTTCCACAAAACCGGGAGATAATTTTTTTGAATTTGTAAACGGCAAATGGCTTGATACGGCACAAATAGCCCCCACCGAAAGCGGCACAGGTGCTGGCCTTGAAGTATATAACATTACAAAAAACAGGTTGCATAATATTCTCGACAGCCTTTCAAAAGGCAGTTTCAGCAGTGGCAGTATTGAGCAGGAAGTTGGTGATTTTTATGCATCAGGAATGGATTCTTCAACCATTGATAAATTAGGATATGAACCAATAAAACCCGTACTCGCGCAAATTGATTCTTTAAAAAGTACTAATGATGTTATGCAATTTGTTGCGCAGCAGGCAAAAAAGGAAAATAATTTAATAGTTGGATTTTATGTAGCGCCGGATGATAAAAACAGCGCAATGAATATTGCTGTTTTTTATCAAACAGGTTTGGGTTTGCCAGACAGGGATTATTATTTTAAAACAGATGCTGAAACACAAAAAGTAATTGACGCATATAAAACATACATGCAGAAATTATTTATGCTTACCGGCGATGATTCATCAAAAGCAGCTATTGAAACTGCGGCGGTTTATGAATTAGAAAAACAATTGGCAGCAAGCCATAAAACAAATGTTGAGTTGCGCGATCCGCAGGGGAATTATCATAAAATGCACGTAGCTGATCTTGACAAACAAATACCTGTTATAGGTTGGAAAACATTGTTTGCTAATTTAGATTTTAAAGTAGATTCATTAAATATTTCACAACCTGCTTACTATACTAAGTTGAATGATTTATTAAAAAATGTTTCACTTGATACATGGAAAACTTACCTGCGTTGCCACACGCTTGAAAATTATTCAGGAGCATTAAGTAACGATTTTGAAAAAGCAGCTTTTGATTATAATAAAACGCTTAGCGGCCAGCAGGCAATGAAGCCAAGATGGGAAAGAATATATCGTGCAACAGATAATAATCTTGGTTTTGCTTTAGGGCAAGTTTATATAAAAAAATATTTTTCAGACGATGCTAAAAAAAGAATGAATGAGTTAGTAAGTAACCTGCAAAAAGCTTTTGAAGTAAGAATTAATAAGCTTGACTGGATGAGCGACAGCACCAAACAAACTGCTGTAGCTAAACTTCATGCATTTACAAAAAAAATCGGTTATCCTGATAAATGGAGAGAATATCATGTAACCATTGATAAAAATAAATATTACGATAATCTTGTCTCCTGTTCTGAAGACGATTATAATTATAATCTTAAAAAACTGGGCAAACCTGTTGACAGAACAGAATGGGGTATGTCACCGCCAACTGTTGATGCTTATTATAACCCAACATTTAACGAAATAGTTTTTCCTGCAGGTATATTACAATTTCCTTTTTTTGATGCCAATGCAGACGATGCTATTAATTACGGCGGAATTGGAATGGTGATTGGCCATGAAATGACACATGGTTTTGATGACGAGGGTTCACAATATGATAAAGATGGTAATCTTAAAAACTGGTGGAGTCATAGTGACAGCATTGAATTTGTTGCACGAACAAAAAATATAGTTAACCAGTTTAATGCTTATACTATGCTCGATACATTGCATATAAACGGAGCGCTTACAACCGGTGAAAACAGTGCAGATCTTGGCGGAATTAATCTTGCTTATGATGCATTTAAATTAACTAAAGAAGGACAGGATACAACAAAGATTGACGGCTTTACACCAGACCAGCGTTTCTTTATTTCTTATGCACAGATATGGCGTAGTAAACAAAAACCGGAAAGTATAAGAACAAGAATAAATGAAGATCCGCATTCACCGGCAATGTATCGTGTAAACGGTCCGCTTTCAAATTTTGAGCCTTTTTATAAAGCATTTAACGTGCAGCCAGGCGATAAAATGTATAAGCCGGATAGCGCAAGAGTTAAAATATGGTAAATAAATTTTTGTTTGTTATAGATGTAACATTATTTTCGCGCAGCAATTATGACAATGATTATTAAACATACAAAGTGCACAAAGATTTTCTGTAAAGAAGGTGTGTAAAGTTGTATGATAAAAATATAAACTGAAAGCCTTCCAAAAACGGAAGGCTTTTTTGTTACCCTGGCCCTGAAGGGAGTTATTTTAGGCGCATAAGTTCTTTAATATTTAAAATTTAATCACAATTAAAAAATTTAATTCCTCCCTTTAGGGAGGTTAGGAGGGTTTATATGAAAGTTGCAGTAGTTGGCGCAACCGGTTTGGTTGGCTCAAAAATGTTACAGGTTTTAGCAGAAAGAAATTTCCCGGTTACAGAATTAATTCCGGTAGCAAGTGAACGTTCAATTGGAAAAGAAGTTGAGTTTAAAGGAAAGCAATACAAAATAATTTCTGCTGATGATGCAATTGCTGCCAAACCAAACGTAGCTATATTTTCTGCAGGCGGAAGTATCTCGCTTGAACTGGCACCAAAATTTGCTGCAGCAGGCATAACTGTGATTGATAATTCAAGTGCGTGGCGAATGGATAAAACAAAAAAATTAGTGGTACCGGAATTAAATGCAGATATATTAACAAAAGACGACAAAATAATTGCAAACCCAAACTGTTCTACTATTCAAATGGTGGTTGCATTAAATCCTTTACATCAGAAATATAAAATAAAAAGAATTGTTGTAAGCACATATCAAAGTGTAAGTGGTACCGGTAAAAAAGCAGTTGACCAGTTATTTAATGAACGCAAAGAAATTAAAGAAGGGCCAATGGCATATAAATATCAAATTGACTTAAATGCAATTCCGCAGATTGATGTTTTTCTTGAAAATGGTTATACAAAAGAAGAAATGAAAATGGTAAATGAAACAAGAAAAATTATGCGTGATGATAACATTATGGTTACGGCCACTACGGTGCGCATTCCTGTAATTGGCGGCCATAGTGAAAGCGTGAACGTTGAATTTGCAGATGATTTTTCTGTTGATGAAGTAAAGCAATTATTAAGTGAAGCACCGGGCGTAATTGTGCAGGATGATGTTTCAAATCAAATTTATCCAATGCCTTTGTGGGCGCACGAAAAAGACGAAGTGTTTGTAGGCAGGATAAGAAGAGATGAAACGCAGCCTAACACTTTAAACTTATGGATAGTAAGTGATAATCTTAGAAAAGGTGCTGCTACCAATGCCGTGCAGATTGCGGAATATTTATTAAAGCAAAATATGCTTTAATTTTTTTTACATTTACCACAACACTACAAACTACAACAAAAATTGTAGTTTTGTTTTTTATAAAGTAACCTCTGAATTTTAACCCCTGTGAAAAAATTCTGCACTTTATTTTTTTTGCTATATTTTTTCAGAGCAACTCAAACCGCTGCCCAGGTTATGCCTGATTCTTTAAGAGTTGATTGGTCGCAGGCAGGTTATCAAGGTGCCATTCCCAATCCGTCTTTAATAATTAATGTAAAAAATTTTGGTGCATACGGAGATAGCATGCATGATGATTATACTGCAATAATGAATGCTGTTAATTCATCCGCTTCATTGCGTGTAATATATTTTCCGGCTGGAAATTATTTGATTAAATCTTCTATTGCACTGCCAGGCAATGTTGTGTTTAAAGGTGAAGGCACAGCAACTAATTTAATTTTTGATCTTTCTGCTTCCACAAAAAAAAATGCTATTGATATTTCCGCTGTTCAAAGCAATACATTTATTGATATTGATTCAGGATACAATAAAGGATCAACAGTTTTAAAAATCAATGCGCCTGCAGGTTTAACGCCTGGTAGCGTTGCCGAGATAAGAGAAACCAACGGCACCTGGAATACCGTGCCTGCAGACTGGGCAACTTATTGTGTTGGGCAAATGGTAACCATTAAAGCAGTGAATGGCAATTATGTAACAATTGATCCCGCATTACGCATTGATTATACCAGCAACCTTCAGCCGCAAATAAGGCCTGTTGCTTTAAAAACAAACGTTGGAATTGAATGCTTAAAAATTACACGCGTTGATACAATCATCAATGGTAATTATGGATACAATATCAATTTTTCTTATGCTGATGATTGTTGGGTTACAGGCGTTGAATCAAACAAAAGCCAGGCGTCGCATATTTTACTTAATTCATGTAAAAATATTTCAATAAGCGGTTCTTATTTTCATGATGCATTTACGTATGATGGCACCGGTACTGCTGGCTATGGCATCACAATGATTCAGCACAACAGCGATTGCAAAGTTGAAAATTGCGTGTTGAGACATTTAAGACATTCTATGATTGCAAAGCAGGGTGCTAACGGAAATGTATTTGCTTATAATTATTCGCTTGATCCATATCGTTCAGAAGATCCTCATGATGCAGGTGGTGATATGCTTTTGCATGGTCATTATCCTTTTGCCAATTTGTTTGAAGGCAATATCGGGCAAAGCATTATTGTTGATGACACCTGGGGAGCTGCCGGACCATATAATACTTTTTTCAGAAACCGTACAGATTTATATGGCATTGTTATTTTTGATCAGACTGTAAATTCATACAATCAGAATATTGTTGGCAATGAAGTAACCAGCAGTGATTCATTAAAAGGAAATTATTATTTACAACCCAATCACCAGTTTACTTACGATAACAATATAAGAGGCGTAATTCAACCTGCCGGCACCAATACATTAGATGATGCAAGCTATTACTTAACTGCACAACCTTATTTCTGGAATGTAAGTTCTGCATGGCCATCTGTTGGTGGAAGTAATGCATTGGGTTCAGGCACCAATCCTGCGCAGGCAAGATATATTTCTGCGCAGAATATAATTGTGTGCACAAAACAGCAATCCGTAAAATTGGTTATAACGGTTTCAGCGGATAGCATTAAATGTAACGGAGGCATTTCTCATATTGCAATAAGCGCTTCAGGTGGAACTGCGCCATACAATGGAACCGGTGATTTCTATAAACCTGCAGGAAATTATTCTTTTATTGTAACGGATGCAGCAGGGCAAAGCGATTCAGTAAAAATAAATTTAAGTGCGCCTTCACTCATTACTGCGTCAGCAAATACAACAGCTGCTCAAACCTGCAAATCATCGGGTTCAATTACCATCGTAAATACAACAGGTGGCCGCCGGCCATATTGTTTTAGTCTGAATGGAATAAATTATGCTACTGGTTCTGTGTTTAAAAATCTTGCGTACGGGAATTATAAAGCATATATAAAAGATAGTTTAGGCTGTATTGATACGTTGAAAAATATTGTGGTTACAAGTACACCAACCATTAAGATAACTGTCAGCGTAATAAAAGCGGGCAGTTGTAAAGATGATGGAACTATCACCGTAAAACAAAGCGGTGGTGCTGCTCCTTTTCAATACAGCTTAAACAATATGAATTATATAAGTACTAATATATTTTACAATCTCGCAGCAGGTACTTATACAGCCTGGGTAAAAGATAAAAACGGTTGCACCGATTCGCTTAAAAATATACTAGTGAGCCGTGTTGCAGCGCTTAAAGCCACTGTAACAAAAATCAATGTAAGTTGTAAGAATGCCGGCGATGGAAAAATCACCATTAAAGCAAGCGGCGGAAAACCTCCTTATTTGTATAGTATAGATTCAATCAACTATACTTCAACTAATGTATTTACAAATTTAAGTGCCGGCACTTATAAGGCATGGGTGAAAGATACAAGCGCTTGTACCGCTTTTGCAACTGCGATTATCAGTAACAGTAAAACAGCTTGCACATCTGCAAACGCATTTACGGGTACTGATTTTAAAATTTCTGTTAAGCCAAATCCTTCCAACACAAATTTTGTAATGACAGTTAGCGGCAGCAACACAGAAAAAATTTACTTTTTTATTACCGATGTATATGGCAGAACCATGTACAAGTTTACCAACACAACAAAAAAATATTTTCAATTTGGTGAAGACTTTACTCCGGGTGTTTATATGCTTAAAGTTTCGAATGGCAGCACTGCTCAAATCTATAAATTAATAAAGCAATAATAATTTCACGCATAGTTTTAAGAAAATCAAATACTGCTTTAATTTATCTTTATTTTTTTAAGCTTGCATTATGTATAAACACTTTGATAAAGTATTAAACCGCTGTTTTGTTTTATTTTTTATTTGCCTGTTTTCATTCTGCAAAATATCAACCGGGCAAAATACTAATATAACCCCTTCACCTCCTGATAAATCAACATACCAATTAGTTTGGTCAGATGAATTTGATGGTTCTTCCATTGATGCAGCTATCTGGAATTTTGAAACCGGAAATAATAATGGCTGGGGTAATAACGAGCAGGAATATTACCAGCCGAATAATGCCACTATCGAAAACGGTAATCTTGTTATAACAGCAAAAAAAGAAACTGTTGGTTTTTATCATTATACTTCTTCGCGCATGACAACACGAGGAAAAAAAGAGTTTTATTATGGCAGGATTGAAGCCCGTATTAAACTGCCTGTGGGGCAAGGTTTTTGGCCGGCCTTCTGGATGCTTGGTTCAAACATAAATACTGTAAACTGGCCTGCCTGCGGTGAAACGGATATTATGGAACATATAAATACTGACAGTGTTATTCATGGAACAATACATTGGGATAATAGTGGACATCAGCAGAATACTGGTACAACTTCCTCGTCTCCTTCAGCATATCATGTGTATGGTGTGCAATGGGATAAATCTTCAATAAAATGGTATGTGGACAGCATTCAGTATCATGTAGCAAGTATTACAGGTAATGACACAGAAGAATTTCACCAGCCTTTTTTCATCCTGTTAAATTTTGCGGTTGGCGGTAACTGGCCTGGCCAAACTATTGATGACAGTTTGCTGCCTGCGAAAATGTATATAGATTATGTACGGGTTTACCAGAAAAAATGAAGTATAATTATTAAGCATGAATATTGAAAAATATAGCAATGAAATTTTGTAAGTTGCACAGGAAACTTATGTTATGAAAACAACTATCCTCACAATTTTATTGCTTATCACCGGTAAATGCTTTTGCCAAAACACCGCTGTCCCCAAAATTGAAAACGACACACTTTATACTGCAAGCGGCTATAAAATAACTGCCGGCCAAGAGATAAAACTCGGTATTGGAACAAAGGATAATGGTGACTTCAAATACATCAGCGCATCAAATTCCTTTTTGCCAAACGCCAGGGAGCAGTCTTTAAAAAGAACTAAAAATGGCCATACGGTTATTGTAAAAAAGTTGAAACCGGAAGGCAATTCCAAAAACGGTTATGTATATTATATTGTTGTAGGCGTTGGTGAACCTGTAAATTATCAATGCGATGTTGAAAGTGCAATTACTGCCGGTGAAATAATTGTGCCGGATCAATATAAAACTAAAACTACTTCTGCTCAACCGCTAAGTGTTGCTGATGAACTTGCTAAACTTAAAAAGCTTTATGATGATAGTGTAATAACCAAAGAGGAATATGAAGCGCAAAAGAAAAAACTACTTGACGGCAATTAATTATTATTTCAATAATCAAAAAGAAGATTCCATGGTTTGGCCCGTCAGTGAATTAGTAACTATAAAAACTAATTCTTTTTATTCCATTGAGGATATAATCCATAATTTTTTATGTTAACTCAATCACCGTTATCTCCGGCAAAATACCAACACGTCCGGGATAACCGATAAAACCATAACCACGGTTCACGTATAATTTTTGTTTACCTTCTTCATATAAACCCGCCCACTCTTTATAAAACCATTGCACGGGACTCCATTTAAAATAAGGATTTTCTACGCCAAATTGCATACCATGCGTGTGGCCAGCAAGCATTAAATCAATGTCAGGATATTTTGGCCGCACTTCTGCATCCCAATGGCTGGGGTCATGACTCATCAAAATTTTAAAAGCATAATTTTCTGTTCCTGGATAAGCCAAATCCATCCTGCCATATTTTGGAAAACGGCCAAATGCGCTCCAGTTCTCAATGCCAAGCAAAGCAATCTGCTGGTTGTTTTTTTCAAGAATAACATGTTCATTCATTAATAATCTCCAGCCAAGTTCTCCATGAATTTTTTTCAGCCTTTCTAAATTTTCTTTTTTTGCTTCATCGCTTGGCCAACTTGTATAATCGCCATAATCATGATTGCCTAACGTACTATACACACCCATCGGTGCTTTTATTTTATCAAACACATCCATATAATTGTGCATCTCATCGGCTTTATCATTCACCAGATCACCGGTAAATAAAATAAGGTCAGCGTTCTGTTTTAAAACAAGATCCACTCCCCTTTTCACAGCTGTTTTATCTGTAAAACTTCCGCTGTGAATATCGCTTACCTGCACAATTTTTAATCCTTTAAATGCAGAAGGCAAATTGTTGAATGAAAGCTTTAATTTTCTAACCTTATAATTATACTTATTAGAAAATCCAACCAGTAAAGTGCCGAATAGAGTGCTGCCCAATGCAATGCCCGTCCAGGTTAAAAAAGCGGAGCGGCTTATATAATTATTTTCGTGTGTAAAATCAACGCCTGATTTCGGAAATATTTTTGACATAAGCCAAACGGCAAACCTTCGGATATCATCTAACAAAAAGAAAACCGCCGCAATTAATTTAGCAAAGAATAAACCGATAATGATAGCGAAAACATAATTTCTGAATGCTGCATGGTCTTCAAGATAATTGGTATATGGCAATACTATAATAAAAATAACGGCGCTTAACGCTAATAGCCAATACAGTGAGAAAATTATGGTTCGCGTTTTATCACTGTTATTCTGCGCTAAAAATTTCACAGCAGTAAAAACATAAAAATCTATTACCAGTAAAATAAGTATGATAATCCACCAGCCATTCCAGTTTCGCATAAAATTTTTTACAAAGTAAACAACATGCTTTATAAGATGTTGATAAAAATCGTGCATAAATAATCTTAAAAAATTAATATTGCTGAGACAGTAATTGTAAAAAATTACTTTTGTGCCCTTTTAAACAAATTCTAAATGAAATTCACATATTTTGGGCAAGCGTGTTTCCAGGTTGAAATAAACAATAAAAAGATATTGTTTGATCCGTTTATCACACCTAATCCGCTTGCAAAACATATTAATATTGACGAAATAAAAGCTGATTATATTTTCTTATCACATGGTCATGGAGATCATATTGCAGATTTAATTGCTATTGCAAAACGCACTAAAGCAACCTGTGTTGGCGCAGCAGAAGTTGCAACATGGTTTGGAAAAAACGGTATTGAAAAAACACATCCTTTAAACCATGGCGGCCCTGTAAAATTTGATTTTGGAAATGTGCGTGCTGTAAATGCCATTCACTCATCTTCATTTCCTGATGGCAGTTATGCAGGCAATCCTTTTGGCTTTGTGTTTACTTCCACTGAAGGAAATTTTTATTTCGCCGGTGATACAGCGCTTACCATGGATATGCAGTTAATACCACGTTGGGCAAAACTTAATTTTGCAGTGCTGCCAATTGGCGGTAATTATACAATGGATGCAGCAGATGCAGTTATTGCTGCTGATTTTATTAATTGCGATACAATTGTTGGTGTTCATTACAACACATTTGAACTGATTAAAATTGATACAGAAAAAGCAATCGCAGATTTTAAAGCAGCAGGCAAAAATTTATTGCTGCCTGCAATTGGTGAAATGATAAACCCTCTAACTCCCTAAAAAGAGAATAAGAGGAAAAAGATTATAATTTTTAACGATTTTAAAAGCCCCTTTAGGGGTTTGGGGTTTTATATGGCAAGAACAATAGGTGTGGCGAATCAGAAAGGTGGTGTTGGCAAAACAACAACTGCAATAAATCTTGCAGCAAGTCTTGCCGTGCTTGAATTTAAAACACTGCTGGTTGATGCAGATCCGCAGGCAAACAGCACAACAGGTATTGGCTTTGATCTGCATAATATTACAAAAAGTCTTTACGATTGCATGGTGAACAATACACCGGCTGAAGAAGTAATATTAAAAACAGATGTTCCCTATCTTGATCTTATTCCATCGCATATAGATTTGGTAGGCGCAGAAATTGAAATGATCAATTATCCTGACAGGGAACTTATATTAAAACGCGTTCTTGAACCCATAAAAAATGGGTATGAGTTTATTGTAATTGACTGCTCGCCTTCACTTGGATTGATAACCGTAAATGCATTGGTTGCTGCTGACAGTGTAGCCATTCCTGTGCAATGTGAATTCTTTGCTTTGGAAGGATTAGGCAAATTGCTTAATACTATAAAGATTGTGCAAAGCCGTTTAAATACTGAACTGCAGATAGAAGGTATTTTAATGACGATGTATGATGGCAGGCTGCGCTTGTGTAACCAGGTTGTAAATGAAGTGCGCCGCCATTTTGAAGACATGGTTTTTAGTACCATCATTCACCGCAATAGCAAATTAAGTGAAGCGCCAAGTGTTGGCAAACCTGTTGTATTGTATGATTCCGATTGCAAAGGCGCCATTAATTATTTGAATCTTGCAAAAGAAGTGCTGCAGAAAAATGATATGACGAGAATGAAACAAGAAGAAAGAATATTAGAATAAAACAAAAGAATTAAATGACTAAACAAAATAAAGATACGCTGGGTAAGGGAATACGTTCGTTATTGCAAAGCATAGATTCTGACCTTAAAACCACAACAGGAAATTTAAAAACAGATATAGTTGAAGCGGCAACAAATATTCTGCGCATTCCGCTTAATCAGATACAACCCAACCCAAAAAATCCCCGCCGCGATTTTAATGAAACAGCTTTACAGGAACTTGCATCATCATTAAAGCAATTTGATCTTGTACAGCCGCTTACTGTTTCAAAACTTGCAGACGGAAAGTACCAGTTGGTTGCCGGTGAAAGAAGATTACGCGCTGCTAAAATCGCCGGTTTAAAAGATGTGCCTGCTTATGTGCGCCAAAGCAACGACAGGGAATTACTGGAACTTGCATTGCTGGAAAATTTACAGCGTGAAGATTTAAATGCAATTGAAATTGGCCTTAGTTATAAGCGCATGATGGATGAATTAAATTATACGCAGGAGCAGGTTGCAGAGCGCATGGGAAAAGAAAGAAGCACTGTTACAAATTATATCCGCCTTTTAAAATTGCCGCCTGATATACAGGTTGCTGTGCGCAATGGTGAATTAAGTATGGGCCATGCAAGAGCCATTATAAATATTGATACAGTTGATAAACAGTTGTTTCTTTTTCATGAAATAAAACATAAACAATTAAGTGTACGGCAAACAGAAGAACTTGTAAGAAAGCTGTATCGTAGTCCTTCAATTGCTGTTAAATCTTCAGCAAAAACAAATCTTAACGAGGCTTACAAACGTATTGAAGATAATTTAGCCTCTTATTTTTCAACAAAGGTTGTGCTCACGCATAATTCAAATGGCAAAGGCAATATTGTTATCGAATATTATTCAAAAGATGAACTGGATAAAATTCTTGAACTCATGCATACGCAGGCAGATTAAAATGCGTGTAATTTATTGCTTCATATTAATTATTCCTGCTTTCATTATTTCTCTTACATCAATTGCGCAAACCGATAGTGCAACCAAAGTAAATAATGGAAAAGAAGTTTTACTTGATACGCTTAAACCAAAAAAAGACAACGCGACAATTGCACTCGCAAAAAAAGATTCAGTAATTGAAAAAAAACATGACCCTCATAAAGCCACGTTACGTTCTGCGATAATTCCGGGCTGGGGCCAGGCATACAATCGTGAATACTGGAAAATACCGATTGTGTATGGTGCACTTGCCGTGCCGGCAAGTTTATTTATTTACAACAATAAATGGTATCAGAAGACAAAAGAAGCGTATGAAATTTTAGTAACCAAAGACAGCGCAAATTTTTCCACGATAGATCCAAAGTTGCAAGGCCTTGCGCCGGAAGACCTTCAGTATTACAGGAATTCTTTCAGAAAGAACAGGGATTATTCCGTTTTGTTTTTTCTGCTTGTATGGGGATTAAATGTTGCCGATGCAACTGTGTTTGCGCATTTAAAAGATTTCGATGTAAGCAATGATCTTAGCATGCACATACAGCCTGATTATAATCTCAATACAAAATCTCCTTCCCTTTTAGTGGCGTTAAGCATAAAAAATAAACAGGTAAAAACATTGCCTTCTGCTTTTTAATATTTCATTAATTGACTGTCCACATGTAGCAGCCAATAGTTAATTTGAACCACATAGGCACAATAGCAATCATAGATTTCACATAGACTTTTTCTATGTGGTTTCTTATGTATCTATGTTTCTATGTGGTTGCATTCCTGCAATCCAAACTTTAATGATATAACTCAACTGATATTTTTTATTTTGCACACATGAAAATTGCATTAATCGGTTATGGTAAAATGGGCAAAGCCATTGAAGAAATTGCTGAAGTAGAAGGCCATGAAATTGTTTTAAAGATCGCTTCAGAAAATAGAAACCTGTTGACAATTGAAAATATTAAACAGGCTGATGTTGCCATTGAATTTACAAACCCGCAAAGTGCTGTTGACAATATAAAAAAATGTTTTGATGCAAATGTGCCTGTAGTTTGCGGCACAACGGGCTGGCTTAAAGAAATGGATGAAATAAAAAATTATTGCAGTCAAAAGCAAGGCGCATTTTTATATGCAAGCAATTTCAGCGTTGGCGTAAATTTATTTTTTGCTTTGAATAATTACCTCGCAACATTAATGAGCACACATACGGAATACAATATAAGCATTGAAGAGACGCATCATACACAAAAAAAAGATGCGCCCAGCGGCACAGCAATAACGCTCGCAGAACAAATTCTTGAAAAAATAAAATCAAAAACAAATTGGGTGAACAATGAAAGCAATGATGCTTCAACACTTGAAATTATAAGCAGGCGCATTAATGATGTGCCCGGCATTCACACAATAAAATATAATTCTGCAACCGACTTTATTCAAATAACACATTCGGCACATAACCGCAAAGGTTTTGCAGGCGGCGCTTTGCTTGCTGCAAAATTTATTGCCGGCAAAAAAGGAATATTTTCTATGCAGGATGTTTTAGGATTATGATATGCAAATACAAATAAACTATTTTTAAGCATGATTATAAGCATCATCGGTTCAGGCAATACAGCAACTGTATTAGGAAGAATTTTTAAAGAAAAGAATCACACGATAAATGAAATAGCCGGGAGAAATAAAATTGAGGTAATTAAACTTGCTGAAGAATTAAATGCCAATGCGTGCATTGAATTAAAAGAGCTTAATAAAAACAGTGATGTATATATTATTGCGGTGAAAGATAATGCTGTTGCCGAAGCAAGCGCTCAATTAAAGCTTGATGAAAAAGTTGTTGCACATACTGCGGGCAGTATTTCAATAAACATTTTAAAAAACACAGCAAAAAATTACGGTGTTCTGTATTCGCTGCAATCATTAAGAAAAGAAATAAGTTATTTGCCCGGTATTCCTTTTTTGATTGACGCAAATAACGGTTTTACAAACGATATTCTTTTTAGGTTGGCTGCTTCTGTTGCAACGTCAGTTACAAATGCGGATGATGAAACACGTTTACAATATCATGTATCGGCAGTAATTGTTTCAAACTTTACCAACCATTTATTCGCGCTTGCAAAAAATTATTGCGATAAAACTAAAACTGATTTCAATTTATTATTGCCTTTAATTGATGAGACTGTGAACCGCCTGCATTATTATGAACCTTCAGCCATGCAAACCGGCCCGGCAATAAGAAACGACGAAACAACCATGCAAAAACATTTACAGTTGTTGAATGATTTTCCGCAGTTAAAAAATATTTATGAATTGATGAGTGAAAGTATTGCTGAACTAAAAAGATAACTATTCCAAACACTTCAGCGAATCAGCAATAATATTTACGCATTCGGTTATTTGAGCTTTTGTAATGATCAAAGGCGGCGCAAAACGGATTTTATCTCCATGCGTTGGCTTTGCCAATAAACCGTTTTCTTTTAGTTCAACACAAAGCTCCCATGCTGCATCTTTATTTGCATGGTTAATTACAATTGCATTCAGCAAACCTTTACCCCGTATTGTTGAAATAAACGGTGAATTGAGTTTGTGCAATTCATTACGTAATAAAACTCCCATTGCTTCAGCATTCTCCGTCATGCTTTCTTCTTTCAAAACTTTAAGCGATTCAATGGCTACTGCGCAAGCCAAAGGATTGCCGCCATACGTTGAACCATGTTCGCCCGGTTTAATATTCATCATTATTTTATCATCAGCAAGCACTGCAGAAACAGGAATTGTTCCGCCGCTTAATGCTTTACCAAGTATTAAAATATCAGCCCGCACATTTTCATGATCGCAGGCAAGCATTTTCCCGGTGCGCCCTAAACCGGTTTGAATTTCATCGCCAATAAATAAAATATTATACGCTTCGCACAATTGTTTTGCTTTTGAAAGATAACCTTCATCCGGAACGCAAACACCAGCTTCGCCTTGTATGGGTTCAACCAAAAATCCGGCAACATTTTTATCTTCCAATGCTTTTTGTAAAGCATTTGTATCGTTGTAAGGAATGATGATAAAGCCCGGCATGTAAGGGCCGAACTTTGAATAAGATTGCGGATCTGTACTGAAAGAAATTACTGTGCTTGTGCGGCCATGAAAATTATTTTCACACACAATAATTTTTGCTTCACCATCTTCAATGCCTTTGTTTTCATACCCCCAGCGGCGGCAAAGTTTGATAGCAGTTTCAACAGCTTCAACACCGGTGTTCGTCGGCAACAGTTTATCATAACCAAAATATTCTGTTACAAATTTTTCATATTCTCCTAAAAGATTATTATAAAAAGCGCGGGAAGTAAGCGTTAATTTTTTTGATTGTTCGATCAATGCATTTACAATGCGCGGATGACAATGGCCCTGGTTAATAGCTGAATATCCACTCAAAAAATCATAGTATTTTTTTCCCTCAACATCCCAAACAAAAACACCTTTTCCTTTTTCTAAAACAACAGGTAACGGATGATAATTATGAGCGCCGAAGTCCTCTTCCAACTGTAAATAATACTGCGTCTTTTCAGACAAAGTTTGCGTAAGCATAGCGGTTAATTAAAAAGTAAAAAATAAAAAACAGATCGGGCTGATATAAAACCAGGTAATGTTAGTGGTTAAGCAGGTCTAAATTATCAGAGAGGAATTTCATTGCTTATTTTTCATGTGCAAGATACAATTTATTTGATATGGCGTATTTGCAATTTGCGTAAACAACATTTCAGATTAAACTAATGTCAAATAAAAAACCCAACCACAAAAGTGATTGGGTTAACCTTATATTATTTTTTGCGCTCAGTTATTACTCCTGTTTGTTTTGACGTTGCGCCATTTGCATTTCCTGCAGCTTAGCTATTTGATCATCAGTTAAAAACTTTTTCAACTGTGTTTTCATTTCCTGTTTTATTGGTTTCATTTTTTCTTTTCGCTGATCCTGGCTAAGCGACTGATCGCTCATTACCGTTTTCATTTCTGACATTGTTTGTGTTCTGATTGCAATAACAGAATCTGCAACCGTTTCAGATATTTTCAGCGAATCCATCAAAGTTTGTTTTGGCAGAACCATTTTGCTTTGTTGTGCAGAAACGGAAAAGCTAAAAAAAACTGATGTTACCATAAGAATAGCAAAGATCTTTTTCATAATAATTTTTTAGGATTAAATGACTTTAAAAAACGAGCCAAAGTTTAATCCTTAACCTATAAATAACCCAAAATTTTTAACATGCTTTGCGCGGTTTGTTGTTTTGCATAAAGCCAGTCAGTAAGTTTTCCGTTTTTATCGTAGCCAACTATCACGTGTTTTGGAGATGGAATAAGGCAGTGTTTAATTCCGCCATAGCCGCTTATCTGGTCCTGGTAAGCGCCGGTATGGAAAAATCCTACATATAAAGGTTCAGTATTTGTTACGTCTGTACCGTTGTTCTCATTTAATATTTTAGGGAGAAAGACTTCATTAATATGTTCTTCGGAATCATAGTAATCGTGGCTGTCGCAGGTCATTCCGCCAAGCACCACACGTTGGTATTCATTGTCCCATTTATTAATGGGAAGTAATAAAAATTTTTCTCCAATGCCCCAGGTATCGGGCAATGTGGTAATAAAAGATGAATCAATCATATACCAGCGCTCACGGTCGTTTTGTGTTTTTTCGCCAACCACACTGTAAATATGCGCCATACTCTCCCCTACCGTATAACTTCCAAATTCTGTAAAAATATCCGGCATTGGCACTTTTGCTTTTTTGCAGGCTTTCTTTATGTTACCAACAATTTCATTAATCATAAACTGGTAATCGTACTCAAAACCCAGTGAATGTTTTATCGGAAAACCGCCGCCGATATTTATGGAATCTAATTCAGGACAAATTTTTTTAAGCTGGCAATACAGGTTGATGATCTTGTTTAATTCACTCCAGTAATAAATGTCATCTTTAATGCCTTTGTTTAAAAAGATGTGCAGCATTTTTAGCTGGAATTTATTTTCATACCCTTCAATTTCATCTACATAAAATTCCAAAATATCTTTTGGTCTTATGCCAAGCCTTGAAGTATAAAAAGGAAAAGTGGGTTCTTCTTCTGCAGCCACCCGAATACCTAATTTAAAAGGTTGTTTAACGCTGCGTTTGTACATCTGCAGCTCTTCTTTATTATCCAATACAGGTATTACATTGTTAAAACCTGTATTTATAAGCCTTGCTATTCTTGAAGTGTAATTTTTTTGTTTAAAGCCGTTACAAATAATAAATATGTCTTTGCTTATTTTTTTTCTTTTATACAACTGGTTAATAATCTCAATATCGTAAGCATAAGAAGTTTCAAGATGAATATTGTACTTCAGCGCTTCTTCAACTACAAAAGAAAAATGAGAGCTTTTGGTGCAATAACAATAATTATAATTGCCTTCGTACTTATGTTTTTTAATTGCAGCGGCAAACATCTTTTTCGCCTTATTTATTTGCATACCAATTTTGGGCAGATAGCTAAGTTTTAAAGGTGTTCCGTATTTATCAATTATTGCTTTAATGTCAAGCCCGTTAAATTCAAGATAGCCATCGTCATTCAGGTCAAAATCTTCTTGCGGAAAGTGGAAAGTTTGCTTTACCAGCGAAGTGTAGGTATTAGTCATTCTTAGTTGAATTCATGTGTATAAAATTGTCTTTGATTGCCACATGGAACGCCATTATTAATTTTTGTTTTGATGATTGATAGATATGGCATTTCATAAAAGAGTTTGCTAAACGCTTGCAAAAATAATTGTTTGCAGTAATCAACAGGTAAAAAAAACCCCGCATTACGCGGGGTTAAATTTTTGAGAAAGAATTATTTAATTGAATCTATTAAAGCTTTAAAGCTTTCCGGTTCATTCATTGCAAGATCAGCAAGCATTTTCCTGTTCAATTCAACACCTTTTACATTAAGCTTATGAATAAACTCGCTGTAGGTTAACCCTTCTGCTCTTACAGCAGCGTTTATGCGTGCTATCCAAAGCTGGCGGTAATCGCGTTTTTTTACTTTACGGCCTACATAACTGTAGGTCATACCTTTTTCAACAATATTTTTTGCTACCGTGTAAACATTCTTGCGCTTACCGTAAAAACCTTTGGCCTGTTTTAAAATTCTTTTTCTTCTTGCCCTTGATGCAACTGCATTTACTGAACGTGGCATATTAACTATTTTTTAAACCCGGATTAAATTTCAAAATTCGGATTTGGTTTTTGAATTTGATTTATTTGATTAACCTTTTAAGCGTAAAAGACGCAATACAAAGTTTCTGTTGGCAGAACCAATAACACCTTTCTTGCGAAGGTCTCTTTTGCGTTTTTTTGATTTTTTGGTAAGAATGTGCCGCTTAAATGATTTCTGGTAAGTGATTTCACCGGAACCGGTTACTTTAAAGCGCTTTTTCGCGCTTGAATTTGTTTTTACTTTAGGCATTATAATCTTGTTAAGATTACTCCCTGCTGGCGTTTCCGCTTCTTGCGGAACTCTTGTTGAGCCTTACGGGAAATTAAAATGGAGCGCGAAGGTAAAGAAATTATTTTTATCAGCAAAGCACTATAAGTCATTCTCATGATTTCATATTAATAAACTGCAAAGGCACATTCAAATTTGCCTGTTTGCATGCAGCAATCACGCTTTGCAGGTCATCAATTTTTTTGGCAGTAACGCGAACGATATCATCCATTATCTGTACCTGCACTTTTAAGCCGCTGTCTTTAATAAGCTTTACAATTTTTTTTGCATCTTCCTGCTTCAGGCCATTTGATACACTCACTTCTTTTTTCAATAGCTTACCGCTTTGGTATGCATCTTTTGAAAAATCAAAAGCATTGGCATCAATTCCCTGTTTTAGAGCACGGCTTATCAACACATCAATAACCTGTTTCATCTTCATGTCACTTTCTACTTCCAGTGTTAACCGGTATTCTTTTTTATCCAGATCAATGTTAACAGGAGCACCGCGAAAATCAAACCTGTTAACAATTTCTTTTTTGACAGTATTTACGGCATTGTCTAAAGTTTGCAGGTCAACTTTGCTGGCAATATCAAAAGATGGCATAGATAAGATTTTTGATAAAAAAGTAATTTATTCTAATAACTTCAAAATTACTTCAACATTAAACTTCAATTATCATTTTCTGTCAAAAATCAACATAAAATAAACAGGTTTTTATTTTTTGGAACGAGACTTGAAATATGATTCAATAACATTCAATTCAACAACAATATGAAAGAGATTTTAAGAAAAATTGCGTACCCGCTGATGATCCTTACAATTGCAGTCTCATGCAGTTCTCCGAGATATGCATCTGCACAAAATGACGGTTATTACGATAATAATAATGGTTACAATAACAACGATAATAATACTTACAATAATAACCAGGATTATGATAACCAGGATCAGAACAACGATCAGAATTATGATCAAGACAATAATAATGATAACTATGGTTATGATCAGAATGATGGATACGATGACAACAGCTACGATGACCCGCAGAATTATGATGAAGAACCTTCAGAGGTAAACATCAATGTATTCAATGATGCATTAACTCCTTATGGCAGTTGGGTTCAATCATCTGCATATGGCCGTGTATGGGTGCCAAGAGACCACGGCTTCGTTCCCTATTCAACAGGTGGCCATTGGGTTTATTCAGGATATGGATGGACATGGGCATCTGATTACAATTGGGGATGGGCGCCTTTCCATTATGGCCGCTGGGCATCTGATCCTTTTTATGGCTGGATGTGGGTTCCCGGTTATGAATGGGGTCCGGCATGGGTAGCCTGGAGATCTGGCGGGGGTTATTACGGATGGTCACCTTTAGGTCCGGGCATGAATATCGGTGTTAATTTTGGAGTTGGTATTCCTTATAATCGTTGGGTATTTGCACCCAGCAGGTACATGGGTTATCATTCTATAAACAGGTATTATGTTCGTCCTAATAACACTATTATAAATAGAACAACCATAATAAATAATACAACTGTTTATAATAACAGGAAGTTTATAGCAGGCCCTAATCGTATGGAAGTAGAAAAATACACCGGCAAACCTATAAAGACTGTAAAAATTGTAAATGCTTCAAAACCGGGTAATACGGTTGTCAACAATAACAATACAGTTCAAATGTATAGGCCAGGTGTTAAAGCAAAACTGCAGGTTCAGCAAAACAAGCCATTAAATAATATAACGCGTAATAATAATCAACAGAAGCAACCTCAGTTTAATAATAACAATATTAATAAAAACAGTCAGCAACAAATAACACAACAACATAACCTGCCTCAAAACAACCAGCAGGTGACTCCTGCACCTGATAAGCAATACAGGATAAACAAACAAAAAAATAATCAGGGACAAAATCAGAATAATGAATTGCAGGATAATGTTCAAAGAAATAATCAACAGCAGAATGCGCCTGTGCCTAACCAGCAGCCAAACAGAGTAAGAAGACAACAGCAGCAACAGCTAAATAATGGCGGCGGTAATAATCAAAATCAACAAGGCAGAATGCAAAACAATAATCCTTCGCTGAATTTTAATAAAAAACCGGAAATGAACAACCAGATTGGTAACAGGCAGAATTTTAATCAGCAGCCGCAAAGGCAACAACAACCTGTTTTTAAAGAGTCTGAAAACGGCGGGAACCATCGTAATAGAAAAAATTAATAACAAATAGTAAAACATTTTAATAGACTTGCCTCGTGCAGGTCTATTTTATTTTTATAGCTTTCATCGTTTAGAATGCATTTATAATTTTATATTGAAACAATTTTTTTAATACATAAAATCAATCCAAAAAAATTTGAACGAAATTGCGCACATGAAGACAATTGCAGCAATACCTGCACGCTATGCATCAACGCGGTTTCATGCAAAACTTATGCAAAAACTTGGCAATAAAACGGTGATAAAAACAACTTATGACAATACAGTTGCAACAGGTTTGTTTGATGATGTGCTGGTGGTTACAGACAGCGAAATTATTTATGATGAAATGAAGGATGCCAAAGTGCTTATGAGCAGTCGGGTACACGAAAGCGGCAGCGATCGCATTGCGGAAGCAATCGAAAATATTGATTGCGATATAGTACTGAATGTTCAGGGTGATGAACCCTTTGTTGATGCTGACACTTTGCAGCGTTTATTAAATGTTTTTGATAAGGAA
>Ga0206932_1075_pt1 | contig 20883 bp, 21 predicted proteins | sample Alteio_BWOrgHeat_18_FD_153244 | JGI IMG/M metagenome (GOLD analysis project Ga0206932, IMG submission 153244) | Enriched cells from forest soil in Barre Woods Harvard Forest LTER site, Petersham, Massachusetts, United States -... | ecosystem: Environmental > Terrestrial > Soil > Temperate forest >...
AAATACAATTGGTGTAGGCAGTGTAGAAGGCGCACCAATAATGGAACCGGGATCAAACATATATAAGACGGATATAAACGGCCAGACCGTTATAAGTAAATTAAATGAAGGCGAATTAATGCAGATTGCACAACAAACCAACGGTGTTTACCAGCATTTGGGTAATGCTGAAGCAACGGCAAATAATATTGCAGCAGCATTAAATAATATGGAAAAAAAAGCGATAGAAAGTGAAGGTGATAAGAAACAGTACGCATCTTTTTATTATTTTTTCACATTGATGGCGTTACTGATTTTAATTGCTGAAATTTTTATTCCTGAAGTAAAAAGCAAAATAAATTGAAATTCTTTTTTACAATAGCATTCATTTTTTCTGCTGCTGTAGTATATGGGCAACAGGCAAATAATTATATACAACAGGGAAATGATGCTTACCGCAAAAATGAGTTTGATGCTGCTGTTGAAAATTATAAAAACGCCTTGCGCAAAGATCCCGATAATAGCATAGCCCGCTTTAATCTTGCCAATGCCCTGCAAAAACAAAATGAAACCAAAGAAGCAAAAAAGAATTATGATGAAGTAATTGAAAAAACGGGTATTAATTCTCTTAAGGCGGAATCAAATTATAATAAGGGATTAGCATTTATTAAAGAAAAAGATTTGCTGCAGGCCATTACATCTTTTAAGCAATCTTTAAAAGAAAACCCTAACGATGATGATACAAGAGAGAATTTACAGAAAGCTTTAAATGAGTTAAAAAAACAGCAACAACAAAATCAGCCGCAAAATAAAAACCAGCCAAAACAAAATCCTAAAAAGCAAAAGCAGCCACCGCTGAATAAAGATATGATGCAGCAAAAATTTAATGAGTTGCGCAACCAGGAAAAGCAATTGCAGCAAAAATTACAAAATAAATCAGGAGGTATTCAACCTGAAAAAGACTGGTAAAAATAAATCTTGTATTTACCTTATAAATGTGTCTTAAGTAAAACTTTTTTCATTGGCAAAGGACAATTATCTTTGCGCTCCTTAACAGCAGGCCGGTTCGTCTATCGGCTAGGACATCTCCCTTTCACGGAGGAAAGACGGGTTCGATTCCCGTACTGGCTACAAAGGAAGGTTAAGTTTGAACCCCATTTTCAGCAATGAAAGTGGGGTTTTTGTTTGGTAAGAAAACAAAAAAGGGAATGAAACTTCATCCCCTTTTATAAAAAACTTCATCAAAAACTACTTTATGCGCACCGTGACTATTGACATTTCATTTCCTTTGGTTTCCATCATTACAGTTAAGCCAAAACTATTTGAACTGCCTTTAAGTTTGCCGGTAATATACATTGTGCCGTTCAATTCGCGCTGAGAGGTAAGGTCAAAACCATTTATACCATTAGAAGAAAAAAAACCTTCAACAGCTGAAGAAGCATCCTGTTTTGCAACATTTTTTCTTTCATCCTTATCCTGCGGAAGTTTAAGATCAATATTACCTTTAAAATAGCTGCTGAATTTATTTGCGCTGCCTTCTTTTAAGGCATTTATAACTCCATCACTACTTTGTGCAAAAGCTGAAACTGAAAACAAAAATGTAATTATGCTAAAAAATTTTTTCATTGTAAATAATATTGAATTTAAGACTAAAGATACAGGTTATTGTTTAAGTGCTATAGTTGTGCAATTGTGAAAATGAGCCATACAAGCTTAATAGTAATTGCAATTGGTAATGAAAATCAAAATAACATACACATGAAATAATTAGCTTTACCGCATGAGAAGCAAGAGAACAATTTTAATTATTATGGATGGCTGGGGATTGGGAAAAACTTATTCATCCGATGCCATTCAACATGCAAAAACTCCGTTTGTAAGCAGTTTATATAATTCGTATCCTAACACAACATTAACAACCTGCGGCGAAGCAGTTGGCTTGCCTGAAGGACAAATGGGAAACAGTGAAGTTGGCCATCTTAATTTAGGTGCGGGCAGAATTGTTTACCAGGAATTACAGCGTATAAATGTTGCCATTCGGGAAGGTGAATTTCAAAAGAATGCGCATTTGCTGAATGCAATTAATTATGCTAAAGAAAATAAAAAAGCGCTGCATTTAATAGGTTTGGTAAGTGATGGCGGCGTGCATTCACACATAAAACACCTGGAAGCAATTTGTGAAGTTTGTGCGCAGCAAGGTTTGTCAGAAGTGTATGTACATGCATTTACTGATGGCCGGGATACTGACCCTAAAAGTGGTTTGGGTTTTATAAAAGAATTGCAGCAAAGCATGAATAATTCTGTTGGGAAAATTGCAACAGTTAGCGGAAGATATTATGCAATGGATCGTGATAAAAGATGGGAACGTGTAAAGCTTGCTTATGATGCTTTGGTAAAAGGCGAAGGGATTAAAGCAACTGATGCAATTAATGCAGTTGAACAATCTTATGCAGCAAATATTACCGATGAATTTATAAAGCCGGCAGTTATTATAAACGAAGCACAACAGCCAATAGCTACTATTAAAAATGGTGATGGGGTTATCTGTTTTAATTTTCGCACAGACCGCTGCCGCGAGATAACAGCAGCGCTTACACAACAGGATTTTCCTGATTACGATATGCATGCTTTGGAATTGGATTATACAACCATGACAGAGTATGATCATACATTTAAAAATGTGCATGTAATTTTTGAAAATGATAATTTAAATAATACACTTGGCGAGATCATTGAACAAAATAAGTTAAAACAGATACGCATTGCAGAAACAGAAAAATATCCGCATGTAACTTTCTTTTTCAGTGGAGGAAGAGAAACACCGTTTAATGATGAAAGCAGGATAATGGTGCCGTCACCAAAAGTAGCAACCTATGATCTGAAACCTGAAATGAGCGCTTATGAGGTAACGGAAAAATTGATTCCTGAAATTGAAAATGAAACTGCAGATTTTATTTGTTTAAATTTTGCAAACGCAGATATGGTTGGTCATACAGGTGTATGGGATGCTGTTATAAAAGCGGTTGAAACAGTTGATGCCTGTGTCGAAAAAGTTGTTACAGCAGCGCTGCAACATGACTATACAATTTTTATACTTGCAGATCACGGCAATGCTGATTATGAAATAAATGATGATGGTTCGCCTAACACGCAGCACTCATTAAATCCGGTTCCGTTTTTTATAGTTGATAAGGAATGGAAAGGTGAAGTAAAGCCAGGCAAGCTTGGAGATATAGCGCCAACTATTTTAACCTTTATGGGTTTGCCCATTCCTAAAGAAATGACAGGAAATATTTTAGCATTAAATAAATAAAACTTTAAACCGTGAAAAGAATTTTATTAATACTGATAATAATTCTTATTGCTATTCAATTTATAAAGCCTTCAAAAAATATTCATCCCGGCCCCCAGCCGTCAGATATTTCAACATTGTACGCTGTTCCGGCCAATGTTGATACTATATTAATTAAGGCCTGTAAAGATTGTCATAGTAATAATACACGGTATCCCTGGTATAATAATGTACAACCGGTTGCATGGTTTTTAGATAATCATGTTCGTGGCGGCAAATGGGCATTCAACTTAAATGAATTTGCAACCTTTACCATAGCAAGGCAATATGATAAAATAAAAGAAATTAAAAACCAGATTGATAAAGGCGATATGCCGCTTTGGTCGTATACGCTTATTCATAAAGATGCGGTATTAAGCGATTCAGAAAAAAATATTGTTGAAGCATGGAGTGAAAATATCCGTAAACAAATGGAAGCGAAATATCCAAAAGATAGTTTGGAAAGAAAAAATCCGTCGCCAGGAGCCAAATAAATTTGCTTTAATCTTTCAATCAAAAAAAATAAGAAAACAAGGCTTCTTTGCAAACTTTGTTTCTTTGCTATATGCTTATTACTAAAGCCGCATATTTAATCTCAAGTCCTTCTTACGATAAATGCCCGAAAGCTGACCGTCCTGAATATGCATTTATCGGCAGAAGCAATGTAGGCAAATCATCTTTAATAAATATGCTTTGCAATAATTCAAAGCTTGCAAAAATTTCTGTAACGCCGGGAAAAACCCAACTCATCAATCATTATACTATTGAAAGCGCCACTGCAAATCAAAAGAAAAAAACAAATTGGTTTTTGGTTGATCTTCCAGGTTATGGTTATGCAAAAAGATCTCAGCAGCAAAGAAAACAATGGAGCAGGATGATAGAAGATTACCTGCGTAAAAGAGAAAATCTTTTAAATATTTTTATATTGATTGATGCAAGACATGAACCGCAACAAATAGACCTTGAATTTATAGAAGATATTGGCAAATGGGAATTACCTTTTACAATAGTTTTTACAAAAGCAGATAAAGAAAAGCCTGGTGCTGTACAACGAAATGTAAATTCATTTTTTGAAAAGGTGAAAGAAAGCTGGCAGTTTCTTCCGCGCTATTTTGTAACAAGTGCAATAAAAAAACAAGGCAAAGAAGAGATTTTGAATTTTATTGATGAGAGTAATAAATCAATAAAAAATTAAACTAATTATTTTCTTAATAAAAGTTTATCATAATCTGCGTGACTGCCAATCCAAAACCATAAAACATTTTCATTAATTTCTATTCCCAGAGCACGATGTTTTATACCGACTCTGACAGAAAAATAGTTTTGTATTTTTTTAAAATGCAAGGATGGATGATCGGAATTTTGCTTAAGCAGTTCATAGTTTTTATCTGCAAGTTCTCTAATATTAGAAGGAAGATTATCATAGCATTCCCAAAAAGAAGGCGATGTATAATGCCTCATAACTGTTTGAATTTTCCCTGCTTAAAATCTATTACTGCTTTGTTTGCAAGCCCTTCTAATTTTTTATCTGTAACATCTTTTTCAAGTTGAATATCCCATCTTTCATTTTCATGTTCCCAAAACCATTCCCTGAACTTTGCATACTCAGTATCGGAAAGTTTTGAAACTGAGGTTTCTATTTCTGTAAGCTTTTGCATTGTACTAAATTAATAACTTTTAGACTTAAATAAGACTAATCAAATTTTTTTTACTCCTCTCCTTTGGAAATGGGTTGGAGTGGGGTTGTTACATTTGCAGCATGAACAAAAAAGTAAGAGTACGTTTTGCGCCATCACCAACCGGTGGCCTGCATATTGGTGGCATGCGCACTGTTTTATTTAATTATTTGTTTGCAAAACATAATAATGGTGATTTTATTTTACGCATAGAAGATACAGATCAAAATCGTTTTGTGCCCGGTGCAGAAGAATACATTTTTGAATGCTTGAAATGGTGTGGACTTGAACCTGACGAAAGTGTAATTCATGGCGGACAATATGAACCTTATCGCCAAAGCGAAAGAAAAGAAATGTATAAGCAATATGCCGAACAATTGGTGAAAGATGGTAAAGCCTATTATGCATTTGATACGCCGCAGGAACTGGAAGAAAAAAGAAAAATTATTCCCAATTTTCAATACAATATTTCATCGCGCAGTGAAATGAAAAACTCATTAAACTTAAGTGATGATGAAATACAAAAATTATTGAATGAAAATATTCCGCATGTTGTAAGAATTAAAATACCGTATGATGAAACAATAAGTTTTGTTGATATGATACGCGGCGAAGTGCACTTTAATACTTCGCAGGTTGATGATAAAGTTTTGTTGAAAGCAGATGGAATGCCAACCTATCATTTAGCAGTTGTAGTAGATGATTATTTAATGAAGATAACACATGCATTTCGTGGTGAAGAATGGTTGCCATCTTCACCAGTGCATATTTTATTATGGCAATATTTATTTGGTTTGGAAAACATGCCGCAATGGGCGCATCTTCCATTAATATTAAAACCAGATGGCAAAGGCAAGTTAAGTAAACGCGATGGAGATCGTTTGGGTTTTCCTGTATTTGCAATGAACTGGACCGATCCTAAAACAGGTGAGCTTACGCATGGTTTTCGCGAACGCGGTTTTTTGCCCGAAGCATTTATTAATATGCTTGCATTGCTTGGCTGGAATGATGGAACTGAGCAGGAAATTTTTTCGTTGGATGAATTGATAGAAAAATTTTCAATAGAACGTGTGCATAAAGCCGGCGCCAAATTCGATTATGAAAAAGCAAAATGGTTCAATCATGAATGGATAAAACGGTTGCCAGTTACAAGTTACCAGATGCAGGTAAAAAAACTTTTACAAGATGCAGGAGTTGAAGTAAATGATAATGATAAATTGAAAACTGTGATTGAATTAGTAAAAGATCGTTGTACGTTACTGCCTGATTTTGTACAGCAATCTTCATTCTTTTTTGTTGCGCCTGAGGAAATTGATAGATCATCCGTTAAACCAAAATGGAATGAACACAAACAACAATTTTTTGCTGAATTAATCCGCACATACGAATTAAGTATTACATGGCAACATGATGAAATGGAAAATTCTTTTAAAGAAATTGCTGCAGCAAGCCAGATAAAACCCGGCGATTTATTATTGCCATTTCGCATTATGCTGGTTGGCGGAAAATTTGGCCCCGGTGTTTTTGATGTAGCAGCTTTAATAGGCAAAGAAGAAACTATTCACCGCATAAAACATGGATTGCAATTGTTGCAGCAATAATAATTGCTTGTATCTTTCATAAAAAAAAATTGCATGAATAAAAGCAACCGGTTGTTGTATTTTCTTGCGCTGCTTAAAATTATCATTCCATATTTTCTTCAAAATTCTATTTACGAACCACACCGCGATGAATTTTTATACCTGGCAGAAGGGCATCATCTTGCCTGGGGTTTTATGGAAGTGCCACCCATGCTTTCCATTTTCGCATGGCTTACGCATTTATTTGGCGATGGCATGTTTTGGGTGAAATTATGGCCGTCACTATTTGGCGCGGCAACATTTATTATAGCAGGAAAAATTGTTCAATCCCTCGGCGGAAAATTATTTGCACTGCTGCTATTATTTCTTCCGTTCATATTTGGCGGTTACTTAAGAGTCTTCTTTTTATTTCAACCCAATCCACCCGAAATATTTTTCTGGACGATGATCGCATTCAGCATCATTCGGTTCATTCAAACAAAAGAAAATAAATGGTTGTATGTATTTGGTGTAAGCGTTGCTTTGGGAATGCTAAGCAAATATTCTGTTGCTTTTTATACAACTAGTATTTTGCTTGGATTGTTGTTTACTAAATACAGAACTATTTTTATCAATAAACATTTCTGGTTTGCTTCGGCAATAGGATTCATTATTTTTCTTCCAAATATTATCTGGCAATATCAAAATCAATTCCCGGTTGTATTCCACATGAAGGAATTACAGCAAACACAATTGCAATACATAAGTCCTGTTAGTTTTTTAAGTGACCAGCTATTGATAAATCTTCCTTGTTTTTTTATCTGGATTACCGGATTAATATATTGCTTGTTTTCCAGGCAATATCGTTATGTTGGTTTATCGTATGTGTTTGTAATAATATTATTGTTATTAGGTCATGGTAAAAGCTATTATTCATTAGGTGTGTATCCCGTATTGTTTGCATTTGGCGCAACACAACTTGAACAATTTACTGATGCAAAAAGAAGATGGCTGCGGGTTGCGTTTATTATTTTTCCGGTTGCAATCGGCTTATTGTTTTTGCCAATTGCATTGCCCTTATTACCGCCGCCGCAATTGGCGGATTTATATGTGAAAATGAACACTGCAAAAACCGGTACATTAAAATGGGAAGATTTAAAAGATCATCCGCTGCCACAGGATTTTGCTGATATGCTTGGTTGGAAAGAGATGGCGCAGAAAGCAGCAAAAGCATACACTATGCTTAACGATTCTGAAAAAAAAGAGACAGTTGTTTTTTGCGATAATTACGGAATGGCAGGAGCTTTGAATTATTATGCGCCTCAGTATCATTTACCTGAAGTATACAGTGATAATGCAAGTTTTTTATATTGGCTGCCAACGAGCATTAATTTAAAAAACCTTGTTTTAGTTACAGATGATCATCATGAAAAAGAACATGACTTCGCGAAAGACTTTCAGTCAATAACAATTATTGACAGTGTTACAAATGAGTTTGCACGTGAACGCGGCGATTATATTTATTTGTTTAAAGGCGCTGATGCCAATTTTCAAAACTATATGAAAGAAAAAATTGCAAAAGACAAAGCGGAGTTTAAGTATTAATCTTTGCTTTAAATATTGAATAAATTTCTTTAATAGCTGCGGGTAAAAATGTTTTTAGTGACACGCTGTTCATGATGTTAAGCTCTTCTTTCAAACTTGTTTCATTATCCAGGAATTTTAAAATATGCTGCACAGAGTTTCTTTGAAACAACTGAGCAAACAATTTGTCTCCATTCATTTTTTTGTGATACAGAACATTCAACAAAATGCTATCGTATAAATAAAAACGATTTGCATTTATTTTAATGTGCAGAGGGTCTTCATTGTTCACCAAAGCATGGATGATGTTCTCAGAATGTTTTTGTATGAATTGAAATGTATAACCACTGCTGCCTTTTGTTATTCCGCCTGCTGTACCAATATTAACTACTCTATTTTCACCTTTGGAAAATTTAAAATTGGTCATTGGTATAACACCTGATTCGCTATGTGTTACGGTGTAATTTTTTACATTCAAATAATGCCGGATATAATTTTCAAGTGCAGCATCATATTCATGTTGTTGTAAAATGTTTTCTGAAAACAAAGTGTGTTCAATAAGCGCTTTATTTTTTGCAACAGGCAAAACATACACGAAGCTTGTTCCTTTATTTTGATCAACTCTAAAATCCATGAACGTTGCAATACGCTCATCGAATTTATTTTCGCTTATTTCAATTATCCAGCCTTTAAAATGTTGCAGTAAAACGTAAATATCTTTTTGTTGCAGCGCCTGTTGCTTCCAATCATCAAAAAATATACTGTTGAAAACATAATCAGCATAAAATTCATTTGTTTTGGTTCTTACAATGGCTGTGTTTGATGAATTTTCTATTGATAGAATGTCTTCATAAATTATATCAATGTTCGAATGTTGTTTTGCTTCATTCAAAACGGTTGAATACAAGTCAATGCCGCGGATCATTTTATATTGATAAGGCTGCAGATCAAACCGTGCAGAAAAATCAGTTGAATAAAAATCGATCTGTTGCCAGCGGTGATAAACAATATCCTCAAACAAGCCGGGCTGCTGTTCCCAAAAACACCAGGTTTTATCATTGCTGATTTTTTCGTCTTTATCAATCAATAATATTTTTTTATTGCTGAAGAAAGAATGTTGCATCATTCTTTGCAGCAGGCTTAACCCTGCACAGCCTGCGCCTGTAATTATGTAATCATACTGTTGCTGCATAATGCTGAATAAAGATATACAGTTGAAGTGTATCTCGTAGTAAGCGTCTTTTTCATTGCCTCGATGAATACGGCTTCGCCTATTTTGCGACGCAAGGGACGATGCCATTTATTCTGCAGGCGGTCACCAAAAAATTATATTAATCGTATGCCACCAAATGAATTACTTCATTATTATAATAATACATTCTGCCGTTTGTTGTAAGATATTTTTTTTGTATTGTTTTATCCGGCAAAAATTTATCGGTGAAGCTTTTTATTTCATCTTGCGTTTTATTGGGAATGCCATCTGCTGGTGTAAGCGAGTGTACATAACTTTTTATATTTTCAATATACGCAGCAAGGCAAACATCACTGCCTGCAAAAAGCTCTGCATTAATAATGCGGTTGCCTGTAACAGCTATAAAACCAGCATAACTGCTGTCGCTGCTTTTCATTTTATTAATAAAAAAGCGCAGGTAAGATGTATCATCAGGTATGCTGTCGTTGTATGCATTTAAATAAGCAGAGGTTTTATTCTTTTTATTTTTATCGGCAAGCTCTGTATCTATTTGTTTCCATACTTTACTTTGCCGTTGCGTCACATCAATTTGTTTTCTTACGGCTGCATCTGCCGTGCCTGCATGTTTAAATGTTTTTGCTTTATCATCCCATCTTCCTTTTTCAACGCAAAAAACAGATATATAATTTTTATGCCTTCCTGATGGAATGATGGTTGTTTTTCCAAATGCGCGGTCCTGTTTTCCGCCTTGTACAATTTCGCCGCTCATTAGCATAATATTTTCCTGCGAATGATTTTTTACTAACAGGGTTGATACATCAGGACCGCCATCTGAGGACATTTCTTTAACCGTGATCTTATGTTTGCGCATGGCCTCGCTAAAGCTTATGATGTTGCCGTTAAACATAGTATGATTGTCACTTTCGCCGCCTTCGCCCTTTCCCTTAAAACGAACAGGAATTAATTGTAATTTCTTAAAGGTCCAGGGACTATCATATTGTACGCTTAATTCGTTATAAGTAAGCTGCGCTTTGGTTTGTGTGTATGATAAAAAGCATATCATCACAAAAAAACAATAACGGGAATTAAGCAGAAGTTTAAGCATCAGCAATCTTAAAACGCTTAAGTTATAGTAATTATTTAATAAATAATTAATGAATAATTATCCTTTCTTTTTACAAGGCTGATGGCTTTGGGTTAATTTAATATTGCCGCTTAAAAAGCGGGTTTGCTTTTTTTAAAAATTAAAATGTGGTTATATAAAGATAAATTATGCCCTATTTATGATACTGTAAAAGCCATTCAAAAAAGTTTTTATTATTTACACGCCAGCTTGTATCATAAGCCTGGTTCCATGCACTATGACCAACACCTTGCAGGCCGGTTAATAATGCTGACACAGGAGGTTTGTTTGAATTGATGGTATTGGTGTAACTAACTGAATTTGGATAAAAAGAGTCAGCCGTTCCGCAAATGCTCCAGCAGGCAATTCCATATTTATCTATGTTAGGAATTTTATCAGGATGATCAGCACTTGCACTGCTTACGGGCCAATAGCGGCGAATTGTTTGCATAAACTGCTATCATCTGTAATACAGCTCCATAGCCCCCACCCGCCGGCGCTATAACCTGTAATGTAAATGCGTGTAGTATCTATTCTGTACGTCGCTTTTAAAATGCCAAGCATTGTTTTTATGTGCGGACTGCTCCAGCCCCAGCCATTTGGAATGGGGCATTGCGGTGAAAACACAATAAACTTAGAAAGTTTGTGATCAACCGGGTTAACTGCAGTAGCGTTCCAGCCATCGGCAATATGTTTTGCGATAGTACCCGTATGAAATAATAAATTAATATCTCCTCCCTGTTCGCCAACCCCATCCAATGCAATAATTAATGGAAAACGCTTATTACTACTATCGTAGCTTTTAGGAAGCCAAAGCAAAGCCTGGGATGTTGGATAGGTGTAATCGCTGGTAGCAATAGTAATTTGTTGTTGCCGGCCAACTAAATTAATTTTTTTTGCCAGGCTGTTTACAGAACTACTTACTGTTTGTGAAGATTCTTTTGTGCAGGATATACTACAAAGAAATAGCAATAGGGTAAATGCAGAACATGACAGTTTTCTCATTTTAAGCAATGTTTTAAACAGTTGAATTTTGAATTTTTGATTGCGCGTTGAATACAGAATATATTCGGCGCGCAATCAGCAAAATATATACCATCTATAATTTTGGGCAGATTAAAACCCGGATTTTAAAAAGAAATGACTTTGCGCTGACAATTGTAGAAATGACAATTAATTTGGTTGTAAATGTTTTTATAAAAAAGCTCTTCATTTAAATGAAGAGCCTTGAATTAAATTATCCTGCAATAATTAGAGCTTAAAAAGAGATAATTGATTTTATTAATCAACGGCGTCAGTTCTTCCAATCTTTCTTCCAAAAACCACAAGATGAATTACTGCAAAAACAATTGACAGGTAAAGCAATGTACGGTCAGCATCAAAACCTATGGTATATTGATATAATAACCCGGCAGCAGCCAACAACACGCAAATACCTAATCCTGCATAACGTGCAATCTTCATTCCTTTCCTGTTAGAAGTTCCATTACCCAAATGACTGTTTTTGGCTCCGTATACTAAGTAAATATCCAATCCAATCAGCATCCATACAAGCAAACGTATCCATGTATCCATCGGTAAAAACACCATCATAAATAAACAAGTGCCTATACCAAGAATGGGAACCAATGGAACAAGAGGAGTTTTAAATGCGCGGGGAATCTCAGGCATTTTTTTACGCATCACCCATACGCCTATACATACAAGAATGAATGCAAACAAAGTTCCGATGCTCGTCATTTCGCCAACAACTCTCGCCGGAACAAATGCCGCAAACAAGCTTACAAAAAGCATAAACAATAAATTATTTTTTGCAGGTGTTTGTGTTTTGGGATTAACAGTTGAAAATATTTTTGGTATTAATCCATCTTTACTCATACTGAAAAAAACTCTTGACTGGCCCATCAGCATTACAAGTATCACAGATGCGTAACCAGCGAGAATGGCAACTACAATTGCACGGTTCAACCATGGATAATCAGGTTGCCATACACCAGGTGATACTTCTTTACCCATATGTTCAATAGCTACTGCAACAGGCGCAATACCATCTTGCCCTCTGAATGTGGTATAGCTTGTAACGCCCGTCATTACATGAGCAAACAGAATATACAATATTGTACAAATTGCCAGTGAACCCAGAATGCCGATCGGCATATCTCTTTTCGGATTCTTGGCTTCCTGTGCTGCAGTACTTACAGCGTCAAATCCTATATATGCAAAAAATACAATTGCTGCTGCGCGAATAATACCACTGAAACCAAAGTCGCCAAATGTGCCGGTATTATCAGGAATATATGGATGATAGTTGTCATTATTAATGTATTTCCAACCAAGAAAAATAAACACAAGTACAACAGTAATTTTAAGTCCCACAATAAAAGCATTTACCGTAGCGCTCTCTTTCGTTCCCTTGATTAATAACAAACTCATCAATACAATAATGAATACTGCAGGAAGGTTAATGATACCACCATCCCAGGGGCCGGTAACTAATTGATGTGGCAAATGGATACCAAACCCTTCAAAAAATTTAACGAGATAACGGCTCCAGCTTATGCCAACTGTTGCAGCGCCGACAGCATATTCCAATACCAGATCCCATCCAATGATCCATGCAATAAATTCACCCATGGTAGCATAAGAATAAGTATATGCACTCCCGGCTACAGGAATCATAGATGCAAACTCAGCATAACATAAACCTGCAAAAAGGCAACCTAATGCAGCAACTACAAAAGAAATAGTGATTGCAGGTCCCGCATGGTTGGCTGCTGCACCTCCTGTTATAGAAAATAAACCCGCTCCTATTATAGCGCCAATTCCTAATGCAACTAAACCACCTGCGCCAAGGCTTCTCTTTAATGTATGTGTACCGGTGTCCTGTGCTTCGTTTAATAAAACGCTCATTGGTTTTCTAACAAATAAACTCATGATGGTTGTTTTACAAATTGGAAAAATAACGATTTATTTTTTAGCTAATGAAATCTTTTATTGAATATGGATGCCTTATTGTTTGAAGTTATTAATGTTATATTGCAAAGCAATTTATGCTGATGGGAAAACGCAATAATCTTACGCTGTATATTTTTATTGCAATGATTTTAGGCGCACTGGTTGGTTATTTTGTATATGCGCAATACTCAGTTGAAACACGCAACAATTTTTCGTCAAACATAAAATTACTCTCCACAATTTTTTTAAGGTTGGTGCAAATGATAATTGCACCGCTTGTTTTTTCTACACTGGTTGTTGGCATTGCAAAACTGGGCAACATAAAAACAGTTGGCAGGGTTGGCGGCAAGGCAATGCTGTGGTTTATTTCTGCTTCGCTGATAAGTTTGTTTTTAGGAATGTTGCTCGTAAATATTTTTCAGCCGGGTGCTGCAATTGATTTAAGCAATGCAGATGCAACAGGAGCAAAAGATTTAATTGGTAAAACACAGGCATTCAGTTTACAGAATTTTGTGGAGCATGTTTTTCCTGTAAGTGTTGTGGATGCAATGTCGCAAAATCAAATCTTACAAATTGTTGTATTCTCCGTTTTGTTTGGCGTGGCAACTGCAGCTATTGGTGAAAAAGGGAAAATAATTATTAAAGCCCTGGATGCTGTTTCCCATGTTATCTTAAAAATGGTTGGTTATGTAATGATGGTTGCACCGGTTGGCGTATTTGGTGCGCTTGCCGGTGTGATGGCAATTAAAGGACCATCCATATTTTTATTTTATGCCAACTATTTTTTGTATTTCATCACCGGCATTTTATTGCTGTGGATTTTATTATTAACTGCAGGATTTATCATTTTAAATAAACGGTTACCCAATCTTTTAAAACACATTATTCAGCCAATAATAATTGCATTTTCTACAACCAGCAGCGAAGCCGTATTTCCAAAACTGACTGAAGAATTAGAAAGATTTGGCTGTGATGAAAAGATTGTTTCGTTTGTATTGCCGCTTGGTTATTCTTTTAATCTTGATGGCAGCATGATGTATATGACGTTTGCAAGTATGGCAATTGCACAGGCTTATCACATTCAGCTTGATTACGGAACGCAGCTAACCATGTTGCTTGTATTAATGCTAACGAGCAAAGGCATTGCTGGTGTTCCGCGTGCATCATTGGTTGTAGTAACAGCAACCTGCGCCATGTTTAAAATTCCCCCGGAAGGTGTTGCATTGATTTTACCGATTGATCATTTTTGCGATATGTTCCGTACATCAACCAACGTGCTGGGCAATGCGCTTGCAACGAGCGCAGTAAGTAAATGGGAGAAAGCATTGGATTAAGTAAATTTGAAAAAAGTTTTTTATGAAGTTTGAAAGAATATCAATTGACCCAAAAATAATGGTGGGCAAACCCTGTATAAAAGGTACAAGAATAACTGTTGAGTTGATTCTTGAGAAACTTGGCGGCGGAGGTGATATAGAATATTTATTAGATGCTTACCCTCATATAACAAGGGAAGATATTTTAGAGGCAATTAATTATGCAAACGCCATTTTGAAAAATGAAGATATTGAGGAGGTTCTTGTAAATGTTAATAGCTGATGAAAGTGTAAATAGAAATCTCATCATGGCAATGCGTGATTCTGGTTATGATATTTACTCCATAACAGAACAAATGCGCTCTGCAACTGATATTCAGATAGCTAACTTTTCACTAAATCCATCACGCATAATTATTACAGAAGACAAAGACTTTGGCGAAATTGTGTATCACAAAAATTTAAAAGTAGCAGGTATTATATTGCTGAGATATTTGCCACCTGATTATTTTATCATAAAAACTAAGCTGCTTAATTATATTGCAGCACATTTAAATGAAAGTATTGGAAAATTTATTGTAATAAGTGCAAAGCTTACCAGAATCAGAAGCCTTCCATATTAAATAAAAACAATGATACAACTGCTCAATAGCTTTCAATGGCACGATCTTTTTAATCCGCAATTTTATATTGAATACGGCGGTTTGTGGTTATTACTCTTTATAATATTTGCTGAAACAGGGTTATTTGTTGGGTTTTTTTTACCGGGCGACAGCTTATTATTTGTTGCCGGCATTTATAGCAGGGATCTCGCAGCAAATCTTATTCCTTCATCAAATGAATTTGTTGACCTGATTTTTTTATGGATAATAATTGCAGTTGCCGGTGTGCTTGGTAATCTTGTTGGTTATTGGTTTGGTAAAAAAAGCGGTCCCTATTTGTATGAACGAAAAGATACTTTCTTTTTTAAGAAAAAATACCTGGTGCGTGCTACAGATTTTTATAACCGGTTTGGCGGCTGGGCAATTGTAGCAGCAAGATTTGTTCCCATAATCAGAACATTTGCACCCATTGTTGCAGGCATTGTAAATATGGATAAAAAGAAATTTATTTATTTTAATATCATTGGTTGTGCCGCCTGGGTTTTTACCATGTTGTTCGCCGGCCATTTTTTATACAAATGGGTACTGAACAATTTTAATATTGATCTGAAAGAGCATCTTGAAATGATTGTAATATTAATAGTAGTTGTTTCAACAGTGCCGATTATTTATAAATTCTTTTTTGCCAAAGACAAACCAAAATCAGAAAATACTATATGAATAACAGACAACAATCTGTATTCAGCCTTGCTGTATTAGTAGCTGCATTAGGTTATTTTGTTGACATTTACGATCTGTTGCTCTTCAGCATCATCCGCGTTCCTTCCTTAAAATCTTTTGGCTTAAATGATGACCAGGTTGCAAAAGATGGGTTGTTCATTATTAATATACAAATGCTTGGCTTATTGGTTGGTGGCATTTTATGGGGAGTGCTTGGTGATAAAAAAGGAAGGCTGAAAGTGCTGTTTGCTTCTATCATTTTGTATTCATTAGGAAACATTGCAAATGGTTTTGTTCAAAACGTAAATCAATATGCATTGGTAAGATTTATTACGGGCATTGGTTTAGCGGGAGAACTTGGAGCAGGAATAACTTTAGTAACAGAACTATTACCTAAAGAAAAAAGAGGCATCGCAACATCATTTGTTGCCGGTATAGGATTAACAGGAGCCGTAGTTGCTTTTTTTATGAAGCAAATATTTGTACAGCCTGATAACACAGGATGGCGCACCTGTTATTTTATCGGCGGCGGATTGGGGTTCTTATTATTGCTGTTGCGTGTAAGCGTGCTGGAATCCGGTATGTTTAAAAGCGTTGAAAAAAGTAATGTTTCAAAAGGCAACTTCTTCATGCTTTTTACTAACCGAACGCGCATCAGGAAATATTTAACCGCTATTTGTATCGGGCTTCCAAATTGGTATGTTATCGGTATTCTTATAACTTTTTCAAAAGAATTTGGCGCTAAAATGAATATCCAGGGAACCGTGGATCCTGGTAAAAGCGTAATGTTTGCCTATGCTGCAATTTCAATAGGTGATATATTAATTGGATTTGTGAGCAGGTGGCTTAAAAGCAGGAAACAATCTTTGTATATTTTTTATGCAATCACGGCGATTGGAATAGTATGGTTCTTTAATCTCAAAGGAGCAAATGTATCGGAGCTTTACATGACTTGTGCGTTGCTTGGTTTTGGAACAGGGTTCTGGGCAATGTTCGTAACGATGGCTGCAGAACAGTTTGGTACAAATATTCGTGCAACAGTTGCTACCACGGTACCGAATATGGTGCGTGGTTCTTTAAACCTGGTGTCTTTATTATTTGTATGGTTACAGGTAAAAACAGGTAACTATCTCAGCGCGGGATGGATTACAGGAATTGTTGTTTTTATAATTGGACTTGTATCGGTTTTTCTTTCTGATGAAACTTACCATAAAGACCTTGATTATATTGAAGGAGCTGCAGCTTAATTTATTTCATGCAAAGAAACAAAGTTTGCAAAGAAATTTCATTAAATCAAAGCTGCTATAAATATGCAGCACAAGTGTATCCCGATAATAATAATTTTTTAATTGCCCCGATGAATACGGCTTTGCCTATTTGCGACGCAACCGTACTTAATAGTTTTACAACTGGTGGTCACTACATAAATAATAAAGCCTTCGCATTTACGAAGGCTTTATATAAATCCTTATATCTTCTAATCCTGTAAATCCAGGTTCAGACGATTATTTCACTTCTTCAAATTCAGCATCAGTTACATTTTCTGCACCTTGCTGAGCGTTTTGTGCACCGCCTCCATTATCATTTGGATGTTGCTGCTCGCCACTATCTGCTGAAGCACCTGCCTGTTGAGCTTTATAAATTTCTTCACTGGCTGCTGTCCATGCCTGGTTCATTTCATTCATTGCGGTATCAACTGCGTTTACATCCTGGCTCTTATGCGCTTCTTTTAATTTATTTAAAGCTGCTTCAATCGGGGCCTTTTTATCTGCAGGAATTTTATCACCAAACTCTTTAAATTGTTTTTCAGTCTGGAAGATCAAACTATCTGCCTGGTTCAGTTTATCTATTTTTTCCCGTGCTTCCTTATCTTCTGATTCATGTGCTTTGGCATCGTTCTTCATCTTTTCAATTTCTTCCTTGCTTAAACCGCTGCCCGCTTCAATACGGATCTTTTGTTCTTTACCGGTGCCTTTATCTTTTGCACTTACATGAATTAACCCATTCGCATCAATATCAAACGTTACTTCAATTTGCGGAATGCCACGCGGTGCCGGAGGAATACCATCAAGGTTAAACACACCTAAGCTCTTATTATCTTTTGCCAAACTTCTTTCACCCTGTAATATATGTATCTGCACACCAGGCTGGTTATCGCTGGCAGTGGAGAACACTTCTGTTTTCTTTGTTGGAATAGTTGTGTTCGATTGGATCATCGGTGTTAACACGCCGCCTAAAGTTTCAATACCAAGCGTAAGCGGAGTAACATCGAGCAACAATACATCTTTTACTTCGCCTGTTAAAACTGCACCCTGGATGGCAGCGCCAACGGCAACTACTTCATCAGGATTTACACCTTTATGTGGTTTCTTGCCAAAGAATTTTTCAACTATTTCCTGCACTTTGGGAATACGGGTAGAACCACCCACCAAAATCACTTCATCAATTTGTGAAGTGGAATAACCTGCATCTTTCAATGCAGCTTCACAAGGCTTCAGACATCTTGCAAAAAGATTATCGGCAAGCTGCTCAAATTTTGCTCTTGATAATTTTATAACCAGGTGTTTTGGAACACCATCCACTGCAGTTATATAAGGAAGATTTATTTCTGTTTCTGATGAAGAGGATAATTCAACCTTAGCTTTTTCTGCTGCATCTTTCAAACGTTGTAAAGCCATAGGGTCTTTACGCAGGTCAATTGCTTCCTGTTTCTTAAATTCATCAGCCAGCCAGTCCATTATCACTTTATCAAAATCATCACCACCCAGGTGTGTATCACCATTGGTTGATTTCACTTCAAATACACCTTCACCTAATTCAAGCACAGATATATCAAACGTACCGCCGCCGAGGTCAAACACAGCGATCTTTTGGTCAGCATGTTTTTTATCCAGGCCATAAGCGAGCGCTGCTGCTGTTGGTTCATTCACAATCCTGCGCACATTTAAACCTGCAATTTCACCGGCTTCTTTAGTAGCCTGTCTTTGTGCATCATTAAAATAAGCGGGAACAGTTATCACTGCTTCACTTACTTCCTGGCCTAAATAATCTTCTGCAGTTTTCTTCATTTTCTGCAATATCATCGCAGAAATTTCCTGCGGCGTGTACATGCGCCCGTCAATATCAATGCGCACTGTATTGTTATCGCCTTTTACCACCTTATAGCTCCAGTGGCTTATTTCTTCAGTAACTTCATCATACCGGCGGCCCATAAAACGCTTTACGCTGGTAATAGTGTTATGCGGGTTGGTAATGGCCTGTCTTTTTGCAGGATCACCTACTTTACGTTCACCATTTTTTAGAAAAGCCACAACCGAAGGTGTGGTGCGGCGGCCTTCATCGTTAGCAATAACCACAGGCTCGTTACCTTCCATAACGGACACGCAGCTATTTGTTGTACCTAAATCAATACCTATTATTTTTCCCATATAAATTCTTTAAGATTAAGTTATATGGCAATTACTCAATCATTATGCCATGCGCCCTGGAAGTGTAAAAATGGCAGGGATAGTAAAGAGTTCAGTTTCCGGCTCCCCGCTGCAACAATATAATAATCGGTTATGCAATCAAAAGATGGACATCAGGTTTATGCTGATTCTGAAAAAAGTTTTAATCCTTTTCCCAGTTTTTTTAAATGAGCATTCAAAGCTTTAGAATCTATTTTCAGTTTTCTGTAACTGTTTGCCGGCGTCATTATCACCTGGCCTGTATTGAATGTGGGCGCCATAGGAATAAATACAACGGCATCGCCGTTCTCGGCCGTATCAATTAAATATGCAGGTTTCCAATGCTCCTGCGTTTGTACAAGGCATGTCTCAAAAACCTGCTCTTGCGGACCTTTACCAATTTTAACTACGGTTTCTTTTCTAAGGTCGGTATAACCTGGAATAAACACTGCCAGTTTATCGTCAAGCCAATTACTCATGCTTTTGAAAACCGAAAACCTGACCAGGTAGCCTGCTATTACACAAAGTAAAAGAAACAATATAACTGCAATGATTGCATCACCGGTAGCGCCTAAAATTGTTTCAACGCGGATAAGTATCGAGATCTTTTTGCCTGCTGCTAAAAGTTTGCTCCAGAATTTCCCGATCACGGCAACAGATATCAATACCGGCATCAGGAAAATAAAACCGGTAATAACGTGATTGCGCACACGTTTATATGTTGATTTCATAGCTTAGATTTATGTTTAAATATCACGTCTATATGCGTGCTTTTGGCAGGGTGCAGCCATTTTACCGTAAACTGTAAGGTAGAAATAATTTTGATATTAATCATTAACACCGCACAGTTCTTTAGCCTGAGCCTGCACCTTACTGGCGCAGGTATGCAGGGCGGACAATGAGCAAGGCGTACTTGTGCCATTGTAAACACTTCTCAAATTATTTATATAGCATTAAAAAACTTCCTGCTATCTAATATCTATGAACCATGAACTCATTCTTTGCCTCTTTCTCTCCCCCACTTTCGGACTTTCCTTCATTCCTCTTCCATACTTCCTTCATAGTTTGTTCATGATTGCCACCTAACTGGCGCAAGTATGCCGGGCGGGCAATGAGCAAGGCATACTTGTGCGTTGGTTGGCCATACTTGCACCAGGATAGGGTTTACCTGTATTATGAAATGCAATTATTGCATCAGCGAAGCAACCTAATAACAACAAACAAAAACAGATAAAGCAGCATTATTTTAAAGCATGAGTATATTTGTTCAGGCTTGCTGCAAACTATAAATCCATGGAAAATATATCATTCGTTTCGGTAATAATTTTTCTTATCATTGTTATTCTCATCATAGTAAAAACAATTCATTTCTTTTCTTGTGTCAACAGAAAAAAATTTAAGTA
>Ga0206932_1076_pt1 | contig 20176 bp, 16 predicted proteins | sample Alteio_BWOrgHeat_18_FD_153244 | JGI IMG/M metagenome (GOLD analysis project Ga0206932, IMG submission 153244) | Enriched cells from forest soil in Barre Woods Harvard Forest LTER site, Petersham, Massachusetts, United States -... | ecosystem: Environmental > Terrestrial > Soil > Temperate forest >...
AAATGAAGATACTGGTTATCCGTTTTAGCTCAATGGGCGATATCATTTACACAACTCCCGTTGTGCGCTGCCTGAAAAAACAACTGCCCGGGGCCGAAATTCATTTTTTAACCAAACCTGCTTTTCAATATATTTACGATAATAACCCTTACGTTGACCAACTGCTTTTGTTAAAACCCGATCTGTCTGATACCATCAAAGAGATAAAAGCGGGGCAATATAACTATATCATTGATCTGCATAACAACCTGCGTACAGCATTAATTAAGATCAGGACAGGTATCCCCTCATCAACTTTTAAAAAACAAGCTATACGCAAATGGCTGAGTTTAAAGTTGAATTTAAAATTGGTGCCTCCTGTACATTTAGTTGACCGGTATATGAAAACTGTTGCCTTTTTAGGTGTGAAAAATGACGACCAGCCTATTGATTATTATATCAAAGCAAATTATCATTTGGATAAGTTACTTCCCGCTTCACACCGGGATAATTACGTTGTATTTATTATAGGCGCCACGCATTTTACCAAACGTATGCCTAACGAAAAAATAATCAGCATATGTCGTGAGCTCAGTGGCCCGGTTGTACTGCTTGGCGGTAACGATGTTAAGGCTAATGGCGATAGTATTGCATCGGCCCTGGGCAGCAAAATATATAATGCCTGCGGTGTAACTTCGCTCGATGAGTCGGTGTTCCTGGTATCAAAGGCGGCAAATGTAATAGGTTTTGATACCGGCCTAACGCATATAGCCGAAGCTTTTGAGAGGCCCATCGTTTCCATATGGGGCGGTACCACACCCGAATTATTGGGCGTACAGCCCTATAAGGTAAAACAAGTTTTAGTTGCCGGTATTGAACTGCCTTGCAGGCCCTGCTCGAAATTCGGCTTGCCCCAGTGCCCGCTGGGGCATTTTAAATGTATGAATGATATTCCTGAAAAAGAGATCATAAATTTTGTTAACGGCTAAATATAACCGAAACAAGACATAAGTAATGATGTTATTGTTCAGGTAATTGATTCGCAGCGTTATGAAAAAGCTATTACTGATAAGACATGCCAGGGCCACACATAAACCAGGCTATCGGGATTTTGAGCGGCCGCTGCAACCTTCGGGTTTGCAGGATGCGGCGGTTATGGCAGGCCGTTTAAAGGTACATTCACTTATTCCGAAGTTATTGGTATCAAGCCCTGCTTTGCGTACTATAAGCACAGCCAACGTGTTTTCGCAACATTTATCCATTCCGGCGGCACACGAAATAAAAGGTATTTATGAAGCAGGTCAGGCTGAATTAGTTGAAATTGTTAAAGAACTTCCCGATGAACAGGATTTTATCGGCCTGGTAGGGCATAATCCCGGCATAAGCTACTTACTGTATTACCTGACAGGGCAAATGCAGGATATGCCAACCTGCGCAGTTGCCCTTGTTGAATTTAATATAACCAAATGGAACGCCGTACACGATAATGGCAAACTGGTTTATTTTGACTACCCCAAACATGAATTCAGTCTTTAAATAGGGTTTAAGTTTTTAATCCTTAAAATTTTTGCGCACCTTATTTGATATGTTTTCTGTTATTAAATGAATTTTATTTACACATTTAAAAAACGGATATTAGCTAAACTGTTAAATCAATTATCATGCGCATAAAAACAATGGTTATCATTCTTATTACGGTATTGCTTACTGTAATACTGATGCAAAATACCGAGTCGGTAAAATTCACTTTTTTGTTTAGTACGTTTTATTTGTCAAAACTGGCAGCCATGGCAGGTGTAGCGGGTATCGCCTTTATTTTGGGTCTGCTGGTGGGCCGTCCAAAAAAAGTACGGAGCATTAGCGGAAGTTTCCCTGACGATGATCACCGGGAAGAAAAAACCGGCACACTAAGCGACGAGGACAGGGACTATATCAGTTAATTACCATGGAAAAGAAAATAGGGTTTGTTGGCCTGGGGGATATGGGCCTTAATATGGCTAAAAACCTGATCGGGGCGGGTTATCATTTACAGGTATATAACCGTACTGCATCAAAAGCCAATAATTTGGACGCCGCGCATATTACCCGGTGTAAAACCCCTGCCGACGCAGCAAATGGTGTACGTGTAGTGATCAGTATGCTTTCGGATGATGAAGTTGTAATTGCAGCTACCACAGGCGAAAATGGCATCATAAAAACATTACCAAAAGGCAGCATACATATCTCCATGAGTACCATCGCACCCGAAACATCCGAACAGTTGGCCAAGCTGCATAGCGAGGCGGGCAGCACTTACATAGTAGCCACCGTTTTTGGACGGCCAGAGGCCGCAATGGCAAAAAAGCTTTGGATATGTACATCGGGCGATAAAGCAGCTAAAGAAACAGTAAAGCCCTTATTGGAAGAGTTGGGACAAGGCATATTTGATTTCGGCGAAAATGTGGGCGGGGCCAATGTTTTAAAAATAGCCGGCAACTTTATGATCATGGTTTCGCTGGAAATGATGGCCGAAGCATTTACCCTGGCCGAAAAAAGCGGCCTGGACCGCGCAAAAGTAAGTGAGTTTTTTGGCGCCACGCTTTTTAACGCGCCTATTTATCAAAACTACGGCAAATTAATTGCCAATAAACAATATGAGCCGGTAGGTTTTAAAGCTAAGCTGGCTTATAAAGATGCGCGGCTGGCGATAAATCTTTCTCAAAAAAGCGAAATGCCAGCACCCGCATGCGTATTGGTGCACAACAGGCTGCTTACTGCTGTAGCACAAGGGCGTGGCGACCGCGACCTGGTAGAAGCCTTTGGCCGGGGTGTTAGCGAAGATGCAGGGAGTTAATTATAAAAAATTTAAATAACGTTAGTTCGATTTTAGGATTGGATAAAGCATAACGATATGCCCCATAGGGGCTACCTATTTGTAGCACGTTGCATAAAAAGGTTTGTTTGCCCCGTCAGGGGTTACCCATTCGCGAATTTGGGTAACCCCTGACGGGGCAAAATGTGATATTTGAATTTATTTTACAAAGAGGTAGCCTTTTCTTATATCGAACTCAAGTTAAATATTATAAAACACCTGATTGGCCTGCTCCAGTTCGCTTAGGTTGGGTGTTTGGGTGAATATGCCGAATACAGAAGCCCCGCTCCCGCTCATGCCGGCGTATATTGCCCCGGCCTCGTATAATGCCGCTTTTACGCCCCTTATTTCCACATGATCTTTGAATATATTGTTTTCAAAATCATTTTTTATACAGCTTCGCCATTCGGTAACAGGCCTGTAGATGAGTTCTAATAACGACTCCTTAACCATGGCCGGTTTCACACCACCATAGGCTTCGGAGGTAGAGATATGTACAGGCGGCATTACCAGCGCTATTTCATAATTACTCAGGTCGAGTTTTATTGGCTCAAATTCATCGCCTTTATCAAAAGCGAATACCGGTTTATTTTCAATGAAAAAAGCGCAGTCGGCGCCTAACTGCCGGGCGTAATTTAATTGCTGGTCAATTGTTAATCCCAAATTAAATTTATCGTTTATCAGCCGGATAAAAAAAGCGGCATCGGCCGACCCACCGCCCAGCCCTGCCCCTATGGGAATATGTTTGGCCAAATGAATTTTTACAGGAGGTATATCATGGTGCTTTTTAAGCAAATGATAGCCCTTTATACAAAGATTATCTTCTACCCTGCCGGGGATATCTAAACCCGATGATTCAAAACTTAGCTGGCTGGCCTCAATAACTTCCAGCGCGTCATGTATCTTTACCGGGTAAAATATGGTTTCCAGGTTATGGTAGCCATCCGTGCGGCGTTCGGTTATGTTGAGGCCGATATTTATCTTTGCATTAGGGAATACGATCATATAATGATTAACACGGTATCTATTTTTAAACATCCGTTAGGATACCAAAAATAGATTATTTTTATTTGTACCGGAATTAAACATTCACTCATTCCATCATTCGCTCAATCACTCATTAAAAAAATGAAGCAGTATCTCGACCTTATGCGCCATGTAATGGAAACCGGCACCCAAAAACATGACCGTACCGGCACCGGCACCATCAGCGTGTTTGGCTACCAGATGCGCTTTAACCTGCAGGATGGTTTTCCACTGGTTACCACCAAGAAGCTGCACTTAAAATCTATAATACATGAGCTGATATGGTTTTTACAGGGCGATACCAATATAAAATACTTAAAAGATAACGGCGTACGCATTTGGGACGAATGGGCCGATGCCGACGGCAATCTCGGCCCGGTTTACGGCTACCAGTGGCGGTCGTGGCCAACCCCAGGCGGCGGGCATATCGACCAGATCAGCCAGGTTATTAACCAGATAAAAAACAACCCCGATTCGCGGCGTATCATTGTTTCGGCATGGAACGTTGCCGATGTTAACCAAATGGCGCTGCCGCCGTGCCATATGCTGTTCCAATTCTACGTACAGCCCCCTAACCCCCTGAAGGGGGAAATTAAGGGCAGGTTGTCTTGCCAGCTTTATCAACGCAGTGCGGATATATTTTTGGGTGTTCCGTTTAACATAGCATCCTACGCTTTGCTCACGCTGATGGTAGCGCAGGTATGCGACCTGGAGCCGGGTGATTTTGTACACACTTTTGGCGATGCGCACCTTTATAACAATCATCTTGAACAAACCAGGCTGCAACTAAGCCGCGACCCGCGCCCGCTGCCAGCCATGAAGATAAACCCGGATGTAAAGGATATTTTTCAGTTTAAGTTTGAAGATTTTGAATTGGAGAATTATGATCCCTGGCCCCATATCAAAGGGGCGGTAGCGGTATAATTGTTTTACACAAACTTTCCTAAATTTATGAATTATACCCTGTTAGCATTGGCTTCCATGTGGAATTTAACCAGGTTATCTATTGGCGAGCGGATAATGTTGCCCACTACCATTCCATTTTCTGTGGCTACTTCTTCTAAAACATTCCTGAAATTATAGCCAACCGAACCAATACAGTTAAAAGTATATTTTTTATAATCAGGATAATGGGTAACCAGGTTCCTGAAAAAATCCTCAAATGAAGTTTTCACCAAATTGCGTGAATACTCAATATGCACATTATTATCATACACAAACTTGCTGAAACCCGCGCAAAAACGGTTAGCCAATGGTTTGGTGTAAACCTCCTCGTTTACATCGTCGGGGGTAAGATGGTAGGTATCCCAAAAATTCTGTCGCACAGCTTCGGGCATATACCCTCTTAAATAATCGGCCAATAATTTTTTTCCTATATAGCAGCCGCTGCCCTCATCGCCCAATATATAAGCGCCCGAATCAATATTATTAATAATATCTTTTCCATCATAAAGGCAGGTATTGGTGCCTGTGCCTAATATTGCCGCAAAACCGGCAGTGGTTCCAAGCAGGGCCCTTGCCGCGGCAAGCAGGTCGTGACCAACATAAACCGCAGCATTTTTAAAAACCGCGCTCATAGCTTCTTTAACCTGGTTGCGTTTTTCCTCGGTCGAGCAGCCCGCGCCGTAGTAATTTACTTCAGTTATTTTGTCGATCTCTAAATCAGTTGGTAAACTTTCATGTAAGGAGTTAACAATATACGCTATAGTTGAAAAATAGGGGTTATAACCTTCTGTATTAAAGTATACTTTTTTACCATCCTGGGTAAGCAGGCACCAGTTTGTTTTTGTTGAACCGCCGTCGGCAATTATGATCATAGGGTTAGTTTTTATAAATAAATCCGTTAAAAGTATAACTTCTTATCGTAATTTAAATATTTGTCACCTAAAAAAATACATTTGGGATGTAAAAACAGCCACGCAGGCGCTTATAATTTTATTTCAAATTCCATTTTAAAGCAGTTTTTTGCATCTTTGCATTGTCCCAAAGTTTCGGGACGATGGTCCCATAGCTCAGCTGGATAGAGCAACAGATTTCTAATCTGTAGGTCATAGGTTCGAATCCTATTGGGATCACGAAAAAAAGTCAAAAGCCTCAGGTCGAAAGTCTTGAGGCTTTTTTTGTGACCATAGAACAGGATACCTCCTGGTGACCCTACCTTAAGCCAATTCCAATTCGCTTAACTCCCTGCCAATAGCTTTAATCCCTCTAAGTATTTTTTGAACTTGCTTTTCAGACGGTTTTCTTTTTCCGTTAACATATTCGGATAATAAACTTTTATGTATCCCTACCCTTTTACCCAAAGCCGAGGCATTAATTTCTTTATAAAATTCAAAGAAAGATGGCAAATCAAACTCAAAATTTAATTGATCCGAACTAATACCCGGCTTTTCCTTTTCGTCAAGATAAAGATTATAAGCTTCTAAGGCATTCGTCTTTAATTCTGCTAAATGGCTTCCGGTGGTTATTGCCACTATTTTTTCGTTTTCTTCGGTATACGCATCAAATCCAGTTGATGTTTTACCTACAGTAAATTTAATTTTCTTCATGTTTGATTGATTTGGCGTTTTCTATTCACAATAAATTATTTTATCCCCGCTTGTTTTTTCAACTTTTCTGCAATTCCCGTTCCGATCTCCTTTGATCCATGGTTAGGAAATATCAGGTTTTCCTCATGGTCAGGATGCCTTAAAACAATATGGCTACCCGATTGCCTGATCTCCTTCCAACCTGCCTTTTTTATCAGTTTAAGTAATTCTGAACTTTTCATTTCCGTTGTTTAGGCACATCAAAGGTAAACAATAGTTTACTATTTATTAATCAAAAGGTAAACTTTTATTTACTTTTTTAGGATTTATTTTTAAAGTTGTCAAAAAACCCTACCTTAACCTTTCATTTTCCAATTATGCCAACCTTAAAAAGATCACTCCAAATAACCTTGCTGATAGCTACCCTGTCGCTCATCAGCTTTTTCTCATTCGCTCAAAAACTTATCCCACCCCCTATAACAAATGAAGAATGGGTAAGGGACTATGAACCCTTTCGTATTGCCGGTAACCTGTATTATGTTGGCACCTATGATCTGGCCTGTTACCTCATTACCACGCCGCAGGGGCATATACTCATCAATACGGGGATGCCGGGGTCGGCAGCCATGATCCGTTCGCATGTAGAGGCATTGGGGTTCAAATTTTCGGATATTAAAATATTGCTGGCCACCCATGCCCATTTCGACCATGTGGGCGGAACGGCCGAGGTAAAGAAAATAACAGGCGCGAAAATGATGATCAACGAAAACGATGCGCCCGTGCTGGCCGATGGCGGCAACTCTGATTTTGCATTCGGCGGCAAGGGCAGTACCTTTCAACCTGTTAAGGCTGATCGTTTGCTGCGCGACCATGACACCGTAAAACTGGGCGGTATGCAACTCATTGTATTACACACCCCGGGCCATACAAAAGGAGCCTGCAGTTTTTTATTTGATGTGAAGGATGAGCACCGCACTTACCGGGTATTGATAGCGAACATGCCCACCATTAACGAAGGGGTAAAGGTTTCAGGAATGCCCTCTTACCCTAACATCGCCACAGACTATGCTTATACATTTGACTCGCTGAAAAAACTACAGTTTGATATCTGGTTTGCCTCTCACGCGGGCCAGTTTGGGCTGCATAAAAAACGCAAACCCGGCGATAGTTATAATCCTGAAGTTTTCAGCGACAGGCAGGGATACGATGCAATGCTAAGTAATTTACAAAAACAATATCTCGAAAAACTCAATGCCCAATAATTCATTTGGCCGTGGAATATTACTTTTATTTAAAGATTACTATATTCGCTTAACCAATTTATTGTATACGCTTACACTAATATGTCAACAGCAGCAATTAACACCTTACCGGATAATGAACTATTATCTCTGCTCATAGAGGGTAACCGCGACGCGTTTACGGAGATATACGATCGTTATAACGGTTTGCTTTACCTGTTTGCCTATAATAGATTACGTGACCGCGAAGAAGCCAAAGACATTATTCATGAACTATTTTTATCAGTGTGGACAAAGCATAAAGATTTACAGCTAACGGCTAATTTAGCTGCCTATTTATATACTGCGGTAAAAAACAGGATAATTAACAACATCACGCGCCAAAAAATTGCTGCACGTTATATTGATTCTTTCCAGCATTATATAGATAAGGGCGTCAACAATACCGATCATTTGGTAAGGCATAATGAGTTAATGCGGTTTATTGAAAAAGAAATAGCAGAACTGCCGCCAAAAACGCGCCTTGTTTTTGAAATGAGCAGGAAAACAAATCTTACCCGCAAGGAAATAGCCTCGGAGCTACAAATTTCAGAAGAAACGGTAAAGAGCCATATGCACGTAGCTTTAAGAGCGCTACGGCTTAAATTAGGGTCGTTATTTTTCCTTCTTTTTTAAATAAAAATACTTTTTACTCACCCCTTCCCTATAGTTAACTGTTCTTACTATAAATAAGGATAAATACCCCTACACAAAAATGGACAAAAAAAACGCTAAGCAGATATTGTTAAAATACCAGGCGGGCACGGCTACTAAAGAAGAGAAAGCTTTTTTAGAAAACTGGGTATTATATGGTACTTCCGAGGGCATTGACCTGGCAGATGAGGAATTGTTACAAGACCTGGCCGAAATAAGGCTAAGATTAAACATTGACCGGACCCCAAAAAAGACAGTACGGTTATGGCCTGCTATTGCTGCGGCAGCTTCTATACTACTTTTTTTATCAATTGGCGGTTACATTATATTACATAAACAACCTCAGCAACAAACTGCCCGGTTGGTTCATGATATTGCACCCGGCGGCAATAAAGCGGTATTAACCTTATCCAACGGTAAACAAATCAGTTTAACTGATGCAAAATTGGGCATGCTGGCAAGTGATGGTAAAACAACAATTAACAAAACCGAGTCGGGCAAAGTAATATATAATAGCAATGTCAAAGCCGTTGCCACTACTATTGGCTATAATACAATTACTATTCCGAGGGGGGGGAAATGGAATGTTATTTTGCCTGATGGTTCAAAGGCCTGGCTCGACGCTTCATCATCCATCCGTTTTCCGGTAGCATTTACCGGCAATAACAGAACGGTTAAAATTACCGGACAAGTTTATTTTGAAATTGTGCATAATGCTGCCAAACCATTTCGGGTAGTAGCCAATGGCCAAACAGTAGAAGATATAGGCACACACTTTAACATTAACGCCTACGCAGATGAGCCGGCAATTAAAACAACTTTACTTGAGGGCAGTATTAAAGTTTCGGCCCCCGGTTCCCTCTCCTCAAAAAACAGGGCGGGTATAGTGCTCGTGCCGGGGCAGCAGGCTGTTCTTTCACCTTCAACCAATAACTTATACGTAGAAAATGCCGACCCTGATAATGTTCTTGCCTGGAAAGAGGGATATTTTATTTTCAAAAAAGCAAGCATTCAAGACGTAATGCGGCAGTTTGCGAGATGGTATAATGTGGATGTGGAATATGAAGGCAAAACTCCGGCATCAATGATCACCGGAAAGATATCCCGGGATGTTAAGGCATCCGAGGCTTTAAAAATATTAGGTTTACTGCTTGATATCCATTTCAAAATTGAAGATAAAAAGATTATTATAAAATCATAAATAAAGAAAAATGGATGTTAGCAAAAAACGTGTACTGAAAATTTTTCGATCATGAAATTAATACAATTTTTGTTGATTGTGGCCTTAGTACAGCTAAGTACTAAAGCATTAAGCCAGGTTACGCTTAATGAAAAAAACACGCCGGTTACCCAGGTGATGGCAGCAATTGAAAAACAAACCGGTTACCTGTTTATTTACATTGAAGCAAAAGTAAAATTAGGCAATGTAAGTGTAATGCTAAATAATGCACCGCTAAGCGAAGCGCTCGACCAATGTTTTAAAGACCTCCCGGTTACTTTCAGTATCATTGAAAAAACTATTGTGCTAAAGCCTAAAAAGGAAGAAACAGTAGTTATTGATACCGCTAAAATACAGCAAACATTTTCTATAACCGGCAAGGTAACTGACGAAAAAGGGGGTCCAATTCCCGGGGCGTTCGTGTTTTTAACCGACTCGAAAAAAACTACCGCAACTAATTCAGGCGGGTTTTTCAGCTTAAGCCAGGTGCAGCCCGGAAACTATGAATTAGTGGCTAAAATGATTGGGTTCGACCCTTATACACAAAACATCACCATACAAAAACAATCGGTTAACATTGCCGTCAAATTATTTGAGAGCAGTACCGGGCTAAATGAAGTTACTATAAAAACCGAAATAGATCCTAACCGGCCCAGGTACCTGAAGTTATTCATCAAAAACTTTATAGGCGAAACGGCTAATGCCTCCGGTTGCAAAATATTAAATCCCGAGGTTATACACCTTCATTACAACAAACCGAAAGAAACATTGGAAGCATCATCAAACGATTTTATAAAAATTGAAAACCTTTCGCTTGGTTACAGGGTAAGTTACTTGCTTAAGCATTTTGAATTTGATACCAAAAATCAATTTTTTGCTTACGAGGGAAAACCATATTTTGAGGAATTAAAAGGTTCGGTTTTGCAGCAGAAAAAATGGGTGCGCGCCCGGAAAATAGCTTATGAAGGTTCAATAAGGCATTTTTTTAAAGCATTATTTAATCATTCTGCCGAGGCTGAAGGTTTTTTGGTTTACAGGGTACCTGTTAACCCGCCTAAATCATCTGTTGATTCGTTACCGGAGCATCCGGTTACAGCCGTCTCGCTTTTTATAAAGCCCCATGATAAATTACAACACGAGTTAATGAATATACAACCCATGAACAACGACTCCTTGTTTTCAGTAATTGATCAAAATTTTAAATTATTAAAATTAACCCCTGCCAATGAATCCCCGCTATCGCCTACCAAATTATATGTTGTTTATACAAGGGAACAGGAACCGGGTTCATTTTATAATTCGGATGAGCATATTGATCTTCCTATAACTAGTCCAACCAAAAAAAGCCAGGTATCACTGCTTAACCCTATTAAAAATGGCATAAAGTTGGATAAAAACGGAAGTTTAAGCCCCCAAAATAACATTATGTTTGATGGCTATTGGACATGGGAAAGAGTAGCAGACCTTATGCCTTTTGATTACAATTCAATAAAGACCAAAACAAAAGAAGAGCAGGATAGCTCATTGGATGAAATAATATTAACAAGCCATTAAATACTTTTTTAAAACTAATATTTCAAATAAAAAACCATTTTATCAATAATTTCCCTTATTATGAAAAAACTAATTTATATACTGCTCATGTTTTCCGGCCTTTGCGTAAAGGCCCAGGAAACAGCAAATCCCGTAAGTAGCAAAGTACGGGTGCTTGTTGATTCTTTAAATAGTTTCAGGAAGAAAAACCCTGTTGAAAAAGTACACCTGCAATTGGATAAGCCTTATTATAGCTTGGGCGATACCATCTGGATAAAGGCTTATGTGGTGAATGAGCGTAATGAGCTTTCAGCATTAAGCAAAATATTGCATATAGACCTGGTTAACGATAAGGGTTTGGCAAAAACAAATATTACCATGCCCATAACCAAGGGGCTTGGCTGGGGGGCCATTACCCTTAGCGACAGCCTGATGCAGGAGGGCAATTATCATATCCGTGCCTATACCAACCTGATGCGGAATTTCGGTACCGAATACTTTTTTGATAAAGTTATCCTTATTGGCAATGCACTGCCGCCTGTAGAATCCCCACCTGCATTTTCTGGCAAAAAAAGCCCGGTTATCGCCAGTAATGATATACATCCGGCCCCTGTTAAAAATGACCCTAATAAGATCAGTATCCAGTTTTTTCCCGAAGGCGGTGACCTGGTGAATGGCCTTAGTTCAAAAATAGGGTTTAAGGCAGTTGGTGACGACGGCTTAAGCAGGGAAATATCGGGCTATGTGGTTGACAAGGGTAATAAGCAAATAGTGGCATTCCATTCTGAACATGCGGGCATGGGCACCTTCATGCTCCAGCCTGCTCCGGGTAATGCTTATACTGCTGTTGTTAAATTTAACGGAAACGAGAAACGCATAGAAATTCCAAAAGCAAAGGACCAGGGATTTATTCTTTCAGTTACCCAAAACGAAGATGATGTTGTTGTAAATATTAATGCAAGCGCCGGCCTGCTTCAAAGCGGCACTATAGCGCTTGTGGGCCAGGCTAATAATACGGTTCAGTATGCCGCTTCAAAACCACTTAACCGTACTTCATTTAATACGGTTATCCCTAAAGACCGTTTTCCTGAAGGCATAGTGCAGTTCACCTTATTTTCGCCCGACTTTCAGCCTGTTGCCGAGCGGCTGGTATTTGTTCATCATGCCGACAGCCATCTGAAGATCAATGTGGCTGCGGATAAACCCGATTATAAAAGGCGCGATAAAGTACATCTTGACCTGGAGGTTACAGACCTGGACGGAAGGCCGGTAACCGGAGCTTTCTCGTTAGCGGTAACTGATGAAACAAAAGTGCCTTACGACGAAAAAAATGAGAAAACAATATTTTCAAACCTGCTGCTTACCGCCGACCTTAAGGGTTATGTTGAACAGCCCAATTATTACTTTGCAAATGATACGCTTGGCAAAATGAGCCAACTGGATAACCTGCTGCTTACACAAGGCTGGCGCAGGTTTGTATGGAAAGACATTATGTTGAACACGATCCCCCCTCCCGCGTACCAGGTAGAAACAGGGGTAGGCATTAGCGGGCGCGTAATGGCCAGCGGGGGAAGGCCTGCCGAAGGCGCCAGAGTTTTTTTATTGTTTGACATGGGAAGCGGGGTGCTTATTGACACTGTAACCAATAACGAAGGGCGCTTTAGTTTCGGTAATTTTCCTTTCAGAAAAGGTATAGGATATAACATATCTGTAATAGACCCCAAGGGGGAAAAGAACTTAAAAATACAAATAGATAAACCAAATAATGATTTGCCGGGCATTAGCCATTTACCTGAAGAACACCCGTATAACGATAATTTAATAAGTTACGTAGAAAATAGCCGCGCACGTTTTGTTGAACTCAAAAAAGATGCCTGGATAAATAAACCGATAGAACTTAAAGAAGTGGATATACGTGAACTTGCGGTTAAAAACTCATCTAGCCTGGCAGGGCCCGGCAATGCCGACCAGGTGCTAACTTTTGTTGATTTGATGAATTGTCAAACTGATCTTTCAAAATGCCTGGTGGGCCGGCTAACCGGTATTCAATGGCGACCGGACACTTCCAAGTTTTTAACTATAAAGGGAAGCTTTTTACCCTTTTCCCGCGGCTTTGATGGGCCAATGACCATTGTTGTTGATGGTCAGGAACGGGCGGATGGTTTATCAAATACCATGTCCGAAGATGTAGCAAGCGTTGAAGTATTGCGGGGGGGTGGAGCCTCAGCTTTATATGGCATGCATGGCGCTAATGGCGTAATAGTTATTACTACTAAAAAAGGCGATATAGATTACGAAGCTTTTGAATCGGAACGCCGGCATCCGGGCGACGCAAAAACAAAACAACAACGCGGCTTGATTAAGTATACTTTCGCGGGGTATGATATGAGGCGGGAGTTTTATTCGCCTGATTATTTTAACCCGCAAACCAATACCCTTATACCCGACCTGCGTTCAACCATTTACTGGAAACCCAGTATAATAACAAATAACCTGGGAAAAGCAGGTGTTGATTTTTTTAATGCGGATGGCAGCGGAAATTACCGTGTAATAGTAGAAGGATTGGCTCCTGAAGGTAAATTAGGACGACAAGTTTATCATTATACTGTTAAGTAACATAGTTACCTCACTCCTCCATAGGAATATTATGGAGGAGTGAGGCTTATTACATAAAGATTTTTTTAATTATTACCCCCCTTCTTTTCATTATTGGAGTATTTAGTACAATAATTAACCAATCTGTACTATATTGTCGCTATTATCTTAAGTGATCCATTATGAAAAAACTCATTTATATGCTGTTCATCCTTACCGGTTTTTGGGCAAAAGCGCAGGAAACTTATTCTATTAGCGGTAAAGTAACAGATGGCAAAGGAGAAACCCTGCCGGGGGCAACTGTATTTTTAACCAACTCAAAAATGGTGACTACAGCTAATAGCGACGGGGTGTTCAGCCTGAACGGGCTGCAGCCGGGGACCTACGAACTGGTGGTTAAAATGCTGGGGTATAATTCGTACAACCAAAATGTAAATATTCAACAACAGTCGGTTAATATTACGGCTAAATTAAGTGCGAACGCTACAACGCTTAACGAAATAGTGATCAATGCTAAAACCGACCCCAACCGGGCCAGGTACCTGCAATTGTTTACCGAAAACTTTATCGGCAAGTCTGCAAACGCGGCACAATGTAAAATATTAAACCCCGAAATTATCAAATTGCATTATGACAAGGATAAAGACATACTAGAGGCCCACTCGAATGATTTTATAGTTATTGAGAACCAGGCGCTTGGTTATAAAATTAACTATCTGTTGACCCGTTTTCAATATGATGTTACCAATGATGCTTTTTTCTACGAGGGTAAACCTTACTTCGAAGAAATAAAAGGTTCTGATATACAGCAAAAAAATTGGGCGGATAGCCGTAAAACAGCCTACCAGGGTTCTATACGACATTTTTTCAGGGCTTTATTTAATAATACTGCCGAAGCGGAAGGTTTTTTGGTTTATAGGCTCCAGATGAAATTAGTACACGCTGGGGTAACCTATAATGCAGGCCGCAGCGCCACCTTTCGGCCCGGCGCTAAGGTAAATGTGTTACTACCCGGAAAAACGATCAATAGTAATTCGCTGCTTTCCTACGTTGACAATGATTTCAGGCAACTGAAACTAAACCCTGCCCATGACCCGGGCGATACTACGTCCTTATTTGTCGTTTATACCAAAGAGGAGGAGTCGCCTTTATTTTATCATTCAAATGACCATATTGAAATTCCGGTAAAGCCATCGCCTAAAAAAAGCCAGGTATCCGAGATCATTCCGGTTAAGGATGGCCTGCTGTTAGATAGGAACGGAAGCCTCTCGCCCCTGGAAGATATAGCATACAGCGGGTATTGGACATGGGAACGGGTGGCCGACCTGATGCCTTTTGAATACACAATTGCTTCGCCCAAAGCGGTTACAGGCAAGTTACTCGAACTGACAGCCTCGATAGACAGTTTCAGAAATAAAGTGCCGATAGAAAAAGTACATCTCCATTTTGACAAACCCTATTATAGCCTGGGCGATACCATTTGGATGAAGGCCTATGTGGTTAATGAGAATAATGAACTTTCTTTTTCCAGCAGACTTTTATATGCCGACCTGGTCAACGACCAGGACTCGGTAAAAACAAGCCTGCGCCTGCCGCTAACCAGCGGGCTGGGTTGGGGAAGCATTACGCTGAGCGATAGTTTGCTAAAAGCTGGGAATTACCATATTCGTGCCTATACCAATTTGATGCGCAATTTTGGCGAAGAATACTATTTTGATAAGGCCATTAAAATAGGCAACGCGTTGCTCCCGGTAACAAGCACAGGTATCCTTTCGTCACTTAAGGCAAAACCAGCCCCTAAGAACGAAGTGCAGGTTACGCCTGTTAAAAATGACCCGGCGGCTATCAGCATCCAATTCTTTCCTGAAGGCGGTGAGCTGGTGAATGATCTTATTTCGAAAATAGCTTTTAAAGCCGTGGGGCCCGATGGCTTGAGCAGGGAAATAACAGGCTACCTGGTTGATAAGGATAATCAGCAAATAGCCACGTTCCAGTCTGAACATGCAGGCATGGGGACTTTTACCCTGCAGCCCGTTGCAGGGAATACCTATACCGCAGTTATTAAACCGGCAAATGGCGAAGAAAAACGGATAGAACTGCCCAAAGCAACCGATCAGGGCTATGGATTGACTGTTAGGCAAAATGAAAATAATATTATTGTGAGCATACAGGCAAGCAATGCTTTATTGAACAAGGGCGAGATCACATTGGTTGCCCAGGCTAATAATGCCATACAATATACCGCCAAAACAACACTTACCCGTACCGCCGTTACCGCAATTATTCCCAAAAACCGTTTCCCCGAAGGTATTTTGCAATTTACTTTGTTCTCGCCTGATTATAAGCCTGTTGCCGAAAGGCTGGTGTTCGTACACAATGCCGATAAACATTTAAATATTAAACTAACACCCGATAAACCCGGATATAAACAGCGTAACCGCGTATATCTAAACCTGGAAGTTACCAACCAGGACGGTAAACCGGTAAGCGGGGCTTTCTCTCTCGCTGTTACTGACGAAGGAAAAGTGCCTTATGCCGAAGCGGATGAAAAAACAATTTTTTCAAACCTGCTGCTCACTTCGGATCTGAAAGGATATATTGAACACCCCAATTATTATTTTACAGATGCCTCGCCCGACAAGGATAAACAACTCGACAACCTACTGCTTACCCAGGGCTGGCGCAGGTTTGTTTGGAACGATCTGTTAACCAATACCTTTCCCGCCATAACCTACCAGGCCGAAAAAGGCAGGGGCGTGAGCGGGCGCATAGTAACTGATAAAGGAAAACCGGTACCTGATGCCAAAGTTACGTTACTTGTCAACGCGGGTGGCGGGGTAATTTTAGATACGGTAACTAATGCCGACGGGCGTTTTAATTTTGATTTTCCTTTCAGCCAGGGCACTACTTATAATGTTGCGGTTACTGGTGCTAAAAGCACGGACCTGAAAATAGAAATTGATAAGCAGCAAACCGCCGGCCAATTAAATTTCAAACATTTGCCTGATGAGCAACCGGCAAACGACGATTTTGACACTTATTTAAATAACAGTCAAAAACGCTTTTACGAAATGAAGAGATATGGATTGCTGGGTGGTGGAATTGTATTGAAAGAAGTTAAAATTAATGAATATCAAAAAGCCCAGGACATTAAAGCTGTTGCGGTTCAGCATTCGCAAAACCTGGCCGGTGCAGGCAATGCCGACCAGGTAATAACTTTTGTTGACCTGGTATCAGCTAACGGCCACCTTATGCAATCGTTAAATGGCCGTATGCCGGGCGTGTTTATTAAAATAAATCCAAAAACCGGGAAGTTAGAGCCATTTAACCTCGCGGCGTATGGGGCGGATGGCGGCGACCCCCCAGCCATGACCCTTATTGTGGATGGAATAGAGGTGGACGAAGATTTTTATGATATGCTTAATGTTGATGATATATCAAGCATTGAAATATTAAGAGGGGCCTCCGCGGCGCTATATGGGATGCACGGGGCTGCAGGCGTATTTATTGTAACCACCAAAAAAGGCGATGTGGATTACAACGCTTATACTATGGACCGCCAATACCCCGGCTATTCAAAACCAAAAGGGTTAAAAACCTATACTTTTAAGGGGGGATATGATTATAGGCGCGAGTTTTACTCACCCAATTATGATAACCCTAAAACGGACACACAAATGGCCGACCTGCGATCAACCATTTACTGGAAACCCAATATAATTACTGATGAAAAAGGCAAGGCCACTATTAATTTTTTTAACGCCGACGGAACAGGAAACTATAAGGTAATTACAGAGGGACTGGATAAGCAGGGCGACTTAGGGCGGCAAGTTTTTAAATATGTGGTAAAATAGTAATCATGAAAAAGTTGTTTTACCTGATCCTTCCTTTTAACTGCCCGGATTGTTACTTTATACCGTAATTTTTTTAATTTCGTTTTATAAACCTGCCCAAACCATGTCGGCATTAAACGCTGTTACTGATCCGGAATTACTATTGCTATTGAAGCAGGATGATCGTATGGCATTTGAGGAGTTATATGAACGGCATTGGTTCTCCCTTTATAATATAGCTTATAAACGGTTAAAGGACCGCGAAACCAGCAGGGATGTTGTACATGATATCTATGCCGATCTTTGGGATAAGCGGCAGGAAAGGAACATTCGCGATCTATTGCCTTATTTGCATACGTGTGTCCGCAATAAAATTTACACCTTATTAGCTAAGGGCAGGGCTTCCGCACATTTTGTGGAGCCGTTTGAAAATATGGCCGTTTCTCATTTAACCGCCGATAGCTTTTTAAACGAAAAAGAACATAGAAAACTAATGCTGCTCTTGATGGCCACCTTACCTGCAAAACGGCGGGAGATATTTCGCCTGCGTTTCCTTGAAGACCGTTCAACAAAAGATATCAGCGAACAATTAAATATTTCCCAAAAAACAGTTCAAAATCAACTACTGCTGGCCGCTAACGGCCTTAGGTCGGATATGGGCAATTTTCTTACCCTGGCTGTAATACTTTATTTCACGGGGAAGTAATTATCTGTTCGAAAGAAATAAATTGAACACTACGGTTTCTTGTTTTATCCAACCCCAAATAAAAATAATTATCTTTTTTTGGGAGATTTCATTTTTTTTCGAGCCTATATATTTAAAAGCCCCATATCATGGCCCTAAAATACAATAAGAAATATCTTGAAAAGCTTGCAAAGAAAATTCTTGATGGCAAAGCTACCGAAGCCGAAAAAACATTTCTGCAGGAGTATTACCAGGCTTTTGATAAAGGACCCGGAATATCGGGCGAGCTTTCAGATCAGCAAATAAATTTCCTGAAAGATGAAATAAAAGCTTCCCTGGCAGCGCATCTTGATGTATCGGGGAAAAAGGTTGTGCCGTTATACCGGCAAACAGCCTTGCGCATCGCCGTCGCCGCTTCTATTATTTTCTGCCTTTCTATAGGGGGTTACTTCATTTTGAACCGGCCGCAACCGCAACCAATTGCCAAAAATAAAACAAATGATTTAGCCCCGGGCGGCAATAAAGCCATACTCACGCTTGCGGGCGGCAGGCAGATCAGCTTAACAGATGCTAAATTAGGCCTGCTGGCCAGCCAGGGCAGCACCATTATTAATAAAACAGCCGACGGCGAAATAGTTTATAACACTCATTCAGGTCTGCTGTCAGCCGGCGGCGAAACCTATAACACCATTACAACCCCAAGGGCCGGAAAATGGGAAGTTACCCTCCCTGATGGCTCTAAAGTATGGCTTGATGCCTGTTCATCTATTCATTTTCCGGCAGCATTCACAGGTACAGGCAGAACAGTTGAAATTACCGGGCAGGCGTATTTCGAAGTTATACATAACGCGGCAAAATCATTCCGGGTTACCTGTAACGGCCAAACTGTTGAAGATATCGGCACCCATTTCAATATCAATGCTTACCCGGATGAGCCGATCGTTAAAACTACCCTGTTGGCTGGCGCTATTAAGGTTTCAAATAAGGCTTATGCACGAACACTTAAACCGGGCCAGCAAGCTATTATTGGCCATACGAACCAGATACAGGTTTTAAATGATGTTAATACCGGGGAAGCGATTGCCTGGAAAAACGGCCTTTTCCGGTTTGATAATGCCGGCATCGCCTCGGTAATGCGGCAGGTTGCGCGGTGGTATGATGTGGATATACAATACGAAGGCGATATTCCCCAAAGGCATTTCAGCGGTGATATTTCACGCTCTGTCAATGCTTCTAAATTGCTGGAGATATTAAGCTATACCGGGGTGCATTTTAAAATTGAAGCCGCGCCTGACGGCAGGCAGGGAAAGAAAATTATTGTGACACGATGAAAAAAGATCATTTTAATAAAAGGACTAATAGAAAGATTAGGAAACTAACGACCATTTTTACGATCCTGTTTCTAACCGGCCTTAGCACAGCGGCGTTCAGCCAGCAGATCACGCTGAAAGAAAACCAGGCGTCTATGGAAACTGTATTGAACGCTATTAAGCAGCAAAGTGGTTATCAGCTGTTTTATGACCACGATGATATTGCAAAAGCCGGTAAAGTTACCGTGGCGCTCCAAAATGTCACACTTGAACAAGCCCTTGATGCTGTAACTAAAAACCAATCGCTATCTTATAAGATATTTGATAAAACGATAGCGATCAGAAAAAAAGAGCAAACTTTTACAGCACCTCTCGTAAATCAGGCTCAGGAAACCTATTCAATAAGCGGTAAAGTAGTAGATGGAAAAGGAGCAACTATCCCCGGGGCGACTGCATTTCTAACTAACTCGAAAATAATAACCATAGCTAATAGCGAAGGGATGTTCAGCCTGAACGGCCTGCAGCCGGGGACTTATGAATTAGTGGTTAAAATGCTGGGGTTTAATTCGTACAACCAGAATGTTGCTATTCAAAAACAAAACGTAAATATCACTATCAAACTAAGTGAGAATGCTACAACGCTTAATGAAGTAGTTATCAATGCCAAAACCGACCCCAACCGG
>Ga0206932_1077_pt1 | contig 20088 bp, 24 predicted proteins | sample Alteio_BWOrgHeat_18_FD_153244 | JGI IMG/M metagenome (GOLD analysis project Ga0206932, IMG submission 153244) | Enriched cells from forest soil in Barre Woods Harvard Forest LTER site, Petersham, Massachusetts, United States -... | ecosystem: Environmental > Terrestrial > Soil > Temperate forest >...
TGTTCTACCGACCTATAACCCCGCTGGGGTTTTTATCATTTCATTGCTTCCTGCTCCTTCAAAGCGGTGATATTATTTTTATCGCTGAAGCTATTTGTCTTAGCGGCAAAATCTTCTAATAAATCTGCAATGGTGTCCAGGTTGTCTGATACGCGCTGGTGCATATCGGGCAGGTCTTTTTCCAGTTTTTTATCGCCCAGGTCCATATTGTCAACCTCAACCTTAGCCAGTTTTTGAATGATAGCCTGCTGGCTGTTTTTAAGGTCCTCTAATTCATGGACAATCTTTTCCATCAATCCAAACTTCTTTAACGTATCCATATTTTTTTAGTGTTTTATGTAACAGGATAACCGTTTAAATAACATTTTGTTTAATATTTGGATATTTCATTAATAACTAATAGATTAGTTGGATGAAAACCCTTATCGCCACCGCCCTATTATTTCTAGTTATTACAACCAGCGTAATTGCGCAACAAAGAAGGACAGATGACGCGTTATTACTGGAATATTACCAGAACCAGCGCTATGCCGATGCCCTTACTTATTTGAAAGGTATTTACCAGGAACCCGTAACTGATGCGAAAGAATTATCGCGCCTGGCTTATACCTCATCAAAAGCAGGCAAGCTCCCAGACGCAGAGGGTTATTATCAACGGATATTTGAAAAGGATTCTACTAACCTTATCGTATTATACAATATTGCAAGTATAAACCAGCAAAGGGGAAATAACACTAAGGCTGAAATATACTATAAAAGAATAACAGCGATTGACAGCAGTGATTTTAACGTTTATAAACAGCTGGCGCAAATAGCTCATGAAAAAGGGGAAATAAAAAGCAGGGTGAACCAGGTTTATTATCTCCAAAAAGCGAATAGTCTGAACCCTACCGATGCAGATGTGGCGGCAGAGTTGAGCGGCCTCTATATTCAATTAAAACAGTTCCCGAAAGCCGACAAAACGTTAAGGGTGGCTATAGCTGCCGACCCGGAAAACGTTTTTCTACAGCAAAGCCTGCTCAAACTTAACTATTCGGAAAATAAATGGCGCGAAACTGTAAAAACAGGCGAACAATTATTGCTGCTTGGTGATAGTTCGGTATTTACTATGATCCAATTGGGGCGGGGTTATTACGAAACAAAAAATTACCTGTGTGGTATATCAACCCTGTTAGCTATTCCCGAAATCTATCAAACTGAAACCACAGCGTATTATACCGGTGTTTGCTATAAAATGCTTGATGACCAAAAAAAGGCGATATTCTACTTAAGAAAAGCGATATTTTTAAGCATATCGCCTAATGCAGCTACCTATTACAATGAAGTTGCCGATAGCTACACAACATTAAAACAGTTAAAAAACGCATTGCAGGCTTATCAGAAAGGGTTACTATATGATGATAAGCCAATAACTTATTACTTAATGGCTATTATGTATGATACGGAGTTAAAGGATAAGAAAACCGCCCTTAAATATTTTAAAAAATACATTGCCGCCAAGCCGGATGAAACGCAGAAAACTTATATAGATTATAGCGCAGCGCGTATTTTTGCCTTAAACGGCCATTAACGCTGCATCAGCCGTGCAACATATTTGCCAATAATATCAAACTCCAGGTTAACAACAGAACCTTTACGTACAGTATGCAAATTGGTATGTTCGAATGTATAAGGGATAATAGCTACCGAAAAGCTATTGGCCTGCGAGTTTACTACGGTTAAACTAATACCATTAACACAAATCGAGCCTTTTTCAACGGTGATGTTACCTTGCGCCGCGTCATACTCAAAAGTATATTCCCAGCTGCCGTTCAGTTCTTTAAACGTGGCACATATGGCGGTTTGATCAACATGGCCCTGCACTATATGGCCGTCGAGCCGGGCATTTAGTTGCATACAGCGCTCCAGGTTAACGGGTTCGCCAACTTCCAGGTGCCCTAAATTGGTTTTGTTTAGGGTCTCTTCAATGGCGGTAACAGTGTGTTTGCTGTCGGCCACGGCAACTACAGTGAGGCATACGCCGTTATGCGAAACGGATTGATCGATCTTTAATTCGTTCGAAATAACCGATTCAACCGTAATATGCAAATTACCCTGCTCACGCTGCAATGCGGTTACCTTACCTAAAGTTTCTATGATACCTGTAAACATTTTCACCCCCAGTCTCCGCCTGCGGCGGATGAGTTTTTGAATTGCAAAACTAATTATTATATCTCTTTCCTATTCTTTGCCCAATTAGAATTTTCATTACCCACCATATCCATAGCTTTATCTTTTTGAGCACTTAATAACTTTTCCATAATTAGAGCCGCTATCAACGCTTCATCTACATTACCTGTTTCCAACATCTCTGGTGTAAAATATTTTTTAACAAAATGGGTATCAAAATTACCTGTTGTAAATGCTTCATGCTGCATTACAAACTTCCCGAAACCCAATGTGGTGGTAATGCCTGTTATGCGGTATTCATTTATGGCACGCAGCATCCGTTCAATGGCCTCTGCCCGGTCTTTGCCATAGGTTATCAGTTTGGCTATCATAGGGTCGTAATAAATCGGTATTTCCATGCCTTGCTCAAAGCCGTCATCAACCCGTATACCGGGGCCTTTTGGCGTAACATAAGTTTGCAGCCTGCCAATATCAGGTAAAAAATTATTCGCGGGATCTTCCGCGTAAACACGCAACTCAATGGCGTGGCCGTTTATTTCCAGGTCCTCCTGTTTAAAGCTGATGGCTTCTCCCCTGGCTATGCGTATCTGTTCTTTTACCAGGTCGATGCCTGTTATTAACTCTGTTACGGGGTGTTCTACCTGCAGGCGGGTGTTCATTTCTAAAAAATAGAAATTGAGCTGCTCGTCCATAATAAACTCCACCGTACCTGCACCGGTATAATTAACAGACCGTGCAACATCTACCGCGCATTTACCCATTTGTTCGCGTATTTGCGGGGTTAGTATGGAAGATGGCGCTTCTTCTATCACCTTTTGATGCCTGCGCTGAACCGAACAATCCCGCTCAAATAAATGAACTATATTGCCATGCGTATCGCCAAGTACCTGTATCTCGATATGCTTGGGCGATGATACATAACGTTCAATAAACACCGACCCATCCCCAAAAGCCGAGGTAGCTTCTGATATAGCTAACTGCATCTGTTCTTCAAAATCCGCGGCGGTATCAACTATGCGCATACCTTTGCCGCCGCCGCCCGCCGCCGCTTTTATGAGGATGGGGAAACCTACTTCAATAGCCCGTTGTTTGGCTTCTTCCACATCAGTAATGGCTTCTTCGGTACCCGGAACCATCGGGATATTATATTTCATGGCCGCGGCTTTGGCCGATAGCTTATTGCCCATCACCTCCATAGCTTCCGGCGATGGGCCTATCAGTATCAGGCCTGCACCGCGCACCTGGCGGGCAAACGCGGCATTCTCGCTCAAAAAACCATAACCGGGGTGTATGCCCTGTGCGCCGGTTTTCCGGCAGGCATCAATTATTTTATCGCCGCAAAGGTACGATTGGCTGGATGGCGCGTCACCTATATAAACCGCCTCATCGGCATAACGTACGTGCAGGGCGTCGCGATCGGCTGCTGAATAAACGGCTACTGTTTTTATACCCATTTCGCGTGCCGAACGCATTATCCTTAAAGCGATCTCGCTCCGGTTGGCGACCAATATTTTTTGCATACGTAACAAATGTAGCAGATTTGTTGAAAGCTAACAGGTTAAATGGCCTTTCATAAAAAAAGCGATGGGTAAACCCATCGCTTTTTTTAAATGCTTATATTTTAAATTACGGTTTTTTATCAGGCGATGAAGAGCCGCCTGTTGTACCTTGCGGGCCGCTTTGTCCACCTGGTCCACCTGGTCCACCTGGTCCACCTGGTCCTCTTTGTCCGCCTTGACCACCGGGTTTTGGCCAGGTAGCATTATCCAGCTTCGCCACACCATGATGGCAGGTATAACAATTTACCTTCATTAAGGCAGCCATTCCTACTGAGTCCTTTTCACCTTTAAAAAATTTCTTATTGATCTTGGTGGCCATTAAATACATCCTGCGGGCCATTAGTTTTTCGGGCTTCGAGTCGTTGGGGTACTCCATTTTCCTGGTGTCCGGATTCATATAATGACAAAAATTGCACCTCACACCTAAAGCTGATGCCCAATGCCCCATAACCACGCCCAATTGTTCATGGGTAATTTTTTTCGGCAGCACTTTCAGGTTTACATATTTTGGAAATTGCTGTGGTTGCTGCGGCTGTTGCGGTTGTTGTGGCTGTACCGGTGTTTGCTGGCGTATTAGCGTCATTGAAGCTAAGAGTATAATACCCAAAAGCAAGCATACTGTAATTAATATTTTTTTGTTGATACGCATATTTGCTATGGGGGATTAAAGGTTTAACTTTTTTATGGCTTTTTATCTGGTGATGAAGGGCCGCCTGTTGCGCCTTGCGGGCCGCTCTGTCCGCCAGGGCCGCTTTGCCCGCCGGGGCCTCTTTGTCCGCCGGGACCACCTTGTCCGCCGGGGGGCCTTTGCCCGCCCTGGCCACCGCCTGGGCCACCCGGTTTTGGCCAGGCAGCCTTATCCAGCTTCGCTACGCCATGATGACAGGTATAGCAATTTACGCTGGCAAAATTCATTCCTACAGAATCCTTTACCGCTTTAAAAAATTTCTTATTGATCTTGGTGGCCATTAAATACATTTTGCGGGCCATCAATTTTTCGGGTTTCGAATCGTTCGGGTAATCCGTTTTCCGGGTTGCATCATCACGCACATGGCAGAAATTACATTTAACCCCCAAAGAAGCCGCCCATTGATCCATCATGTGGTCTACCTGCCGGTAGGTCATTTGTTTAGGCAATACTTTAATATTCATCAGTTTGGGCTCAACCCGCGGTTGCTGCTGCGGCGGCGGCTGCTGTATAAGTGTCATGGAAACCAATAGTATAACGCCCGAAAGCAGGCATACCATTATTAATATTTTTTTGTTGAAACGCATAAATGTCATGAATAAGTCACCTAAATTATAGGTTTCCCCTGAATGTTCCAACAATTATTTCTGATTTACTCCTAATATTAGGCGAAATAGCTTACCTCAGCCTATCGTCATACGTTAAAAAATGTTAAAGTAATGGATATGTTACCTTAAATGATAAAATAAGTTTGGATATTTACGAAACAGTCGTACATTTACGAAACAATCGTAATAACAATGGAAAAACTATCACAACAAGAAGAAGAAGCCATGCAGGCCGTATGGCAAAAAGGCCAGGGGTTTATTAAGGATTTTTTAGACCAGATAGCCGAGCCAAAACCACCATACACCACTTTAGCATCTACCATAAAAAACCTGGAACGCAAAGGGTTTTTGGCAGCCGAAAAACTGGGCAATTCTTTCCGTTACAAAGCGGTTATAAAAGAGGAAGAATATAAAAAGCGTTTTATGAACGGTTTTGTAAACGATTATTTCGAAAATTCTTACAAAGACCTGGTTACGTTTTTTGCAAAAGAAAAAAAGATCAGTACAAGCGAACTGAAAGAGATCATTAAACTTATCGAGAACCCTAAATCCTGAAGACCATGCCGGCATTATTTGTTTTCCTGCTTAAAGTAAATATAGCGCTGGTAGTTTTCTGCCTCGGCTATTACCTGGTGCTGCGGCGCCTTACCTTTTACACGCTCAACAGGGCTTACCTGGGCGTCGCCATTATTTTTTCCACGCTATACCCGCTGGTTAACCTGGATGGTTTTGTACAACGCCACCAGCAATTAACCCCGGTACAAAATGTTATAATAAGTTTAAAGGCCCCGGCCCAGCGTATAGTTAACCCCATAATTGAGCAGCCCAATTACTGGTATTGGGCCGAAGCGTTATTCTGGGCGGGCGCGACTTTATTTGCGCTACGGTTATTATTGCAGTTAGCGTCGTTGTATAAATTGTACAAAAATTCAAAACCGGGCAAAATACAGGAACAGGATGTACGCATAATTAATGCCGACATCAGCCCGTTCTCGTTCTGGCAAAGCATTTATATTAACCCGGAAAATTTAAACACCGGCGACCTGCAAAGTATTTTACAGCATGAGCAGGTACACGTTAAGGAATGGCATACCCTTGATATTTTATTGGCCGAGATCAGCGTGATATTTTACTGGTTCAACCCCGGTGTTTGGCTCATGAAAAAGGCGGTGCGCGAAAACATTGAGTTTATTACCGACCGTAAAATATTGCAAAAAGGTATGGACAGCAAAACCTACCAGTACAGCCTGTTAAATGTCAGCTTCGCCCCTACCACTTCGGCGGGTATAACCAACCATTTTAATTTTTCAACCCTTAAAAAACGAATCGTCATGATGAACGCTAAAAGATCTTCAAATGTTAACTTAACGCGGTATGCGTTTTTAGTGCCGGCGGTAGTTGTATTGCTGCTGGTATTCAGCTTTTCAAAAGCTGAACTGGTGAAAAATGGCAAGGTTGCTTACAAAACAATTGAGGCATCGGTGAGTAATTTAACCTTGCCAACTACAGCAAACCATCAGAGAGGCACTGCCAATAAAAAAACAACCGATAAAGCATTGGATACCGGTAAGAAATTACTTACCTATTTTTTCAAGCAAGGTACAGACATTGATACAAAATCATTTACAAGTAGTTATAAATTCTTTCCAAAAACAGATACCGGCAAAAAATCATTTACATTTTCTTATAGCCTGGGTAAAGACAGCGATACAAAAGCACATACAAATTTTTTCTATTTAAAAAAGGACACCATTATTGATGATAACACTAAAAAGCTTACGCGCGATATTGTCATAACAAAACGTATAAAAAATGGCGTTAGGGATTCTGTAACGGTGATCATTAACGGAAAAAAGGTCGATCCTGCCGATGTGGATAAATTATCAGCGGAAGATATTGAATCTGTGAATATGAAACGTGATGATGGGGCCGGTTCATTAGTTTTAGTTACAAAAAACAAAAACGTTACCATAACTGGAAAAGACGGTCATCAAACAGTTACATTAAATGAGACCACCCCAGGGGATATCATAAGGAAAACGAACCGGGCAAATGACTCCTCCAAAATAAAAGAACTCCTCGGCAAAATGCAGGGTATGGTAGTAACTTCGGATGGCAACCTAACGCATAACGGACAAACTGTAGCCAAAATCAGGGTTAACGGCAAGCCCATAATGGTGAAGGACTTTGTACTTAATCTTGATGAGGTAAAACGGGACGCGGACAAACCCACTCTTTTTACAGGCAAACTTATCCTTGTAGATGGCAAAGAAAGCACCGAGAGTGGTAAAATCCCGGCAGATAAGGTTAAAAGCATTAAGATGAAAACAGCTACCACGGATGATATAACCAAATACGGAGATAAAGCCAAAAACGGTATAATTGTTATTACCACCAAAAAAGGAAAAAAATAGTTAATAGTTAATAGTTAATTAGGAGAAGGACGGGATCAACCGGCTGCGGCCGGTTTTTCCTTCCTGTTAATTTAGTTCCATTATGAAAAAGTTTATTTTACCTGTTTTATTATTGGGATGCGTTTGCCTGATTGCAACCGCCCAAAAACTTCCCAATACACAAACAGCCAGCCTCCGCGCCCCGGCCAATGTAAAAATTGATGGCAAAACAACCGAATGGGATAATAAATTCCAGGCGTATAATCATGCCACCGAGGTTTATTACACCATCGCAAATGACGATAATAAATTATACCTGGTGGTTCAGGCTACCGACCGGCAGATCATTAACAAAATAATCGGCGGCGGGGTAGCGCTTACTATTCAAAAATCGGGCAAGAAAACAGATAAAGATGGGATAACCATTATCTACCCGCTTTTTGATGCCAAAAACCGCCCTTATGTGCGTGGCGGAGGTGATGGCGGGGGAATGGTGAAGGTATTCGCTACTGGTGGCGGCGGCGGGGCAATGAGCGCCGATGCCGTACAATCCGTAAGTGTTGTTAGGGGCGGTGATTCGCCCGCCGCGAACGCAAAAATGGAAGGCGATTCTATCATGAATGTTTACAATGCGCGCCTTGACGAAAAATCAAAGAATATTGGTGTTATAGGCATCCCCGGTTTAGATACTCTTATATCTGTTTACAATGCGGATGGAATTAAAACAGGCGAACGCTTTAACAATAAAATGGTGTACACTTATGAGTTAAGCGTCGACCTGAAAAAATTAGGCCTGTCGGTAAATGATGCTGCCAGATTCGCCTATCATATCAAATTAAATGGTGCACCCATGGGTGTGGTCAACATCAAAATAGATGGTGGCCCAGGCGGTGGCTCTGACCCGGCAATGCAGGAAAAGGTACAGCAATTAATGTCGCAGCTTGGCGCAAATAATAATTCGGCGCCTACTGATTTTTGGGGTGAATATACTTTGGCGAGGTAATAATGAGTGAGGGAGTGAATTAGTGAGGGAGTGAATTTTTTGTTAAAAATATGAAAAAACAAAATACTCAAATTTTAAGAACGACTATAGCGGCTTTGTTGTTAAGTAGTATTTTTATTACCGCAAATGCCCAAAAACTTCCCAATGTACAAACAATCAGCCTGCGCGCCCCGGCTACTATAAAAGTTGATGGCAAAACCACCGAATGGGACAATAAATTCCAGGCTTATAATCATGCTACAGAGGTTTATTACACCCTAAGCAATGACGATAATTACCTATACTTAACCGTGCAGGCAACAGATCAGTCGGTAATTAATAAGATTATGAGTGGTGGTATTACCCTCGCTATAAATAAGGCTAGAAAAAAGAATGATAAAAATGGGGTAAGTATTACCTACCCGGTATTCGACAGGAAAAACAAACCTTTTTTTGGAACAAAAAATAAGCTGGAAATAGAAAGGGGCATTACTACTGTAACTGATAACCCGGATTCGGTTATGACCGTTCATAACCGGATATTGGGTGAAAAATCAAAACTGATAGGCGTTACCGGCATACCGGGAATGGATACGCTGATCTCTGTTTACAATACTGATGGCATTAAAACAGCTCAATTATTTAATAATAAAGGGGCCTACACTTACGAACTTGCCGTGAGTTTAAAAAACCTCGGGCTTACAGTAGACAATCCCGATAAATTCGCTTACCATATCACCTTAAACGGCTCAAGCCTGTTCAATAATATTAGTTTTAAAGCTTCGGGTATGTCCGAAGGAGGAGGTGGTAGTGCGCCAATATCAGTAGGTGCAATATCTTTTACATCTGCTGATGGCAGTGATGCTGTAAAACTTTTTTTAGACGGTGGAACAGCCGCCCCTACTGATTTTTGGGGTGAGTATACTTTGGCGAAGCAGCCAGGCCGGGTTTATATCCTACGCATCAAATAAAAAATACTTAAACGTATTAATTAGTTTATATATTTGGATATAATCCGGGAATTATGAAAAACCTAAACACCACAATTATTGCTTTTTTATCTATAATTTTTTGTTCGTCAGCCTACGCGCAAAAACTGCCAACCGAGCAGGCAGCTAGTTTGCGGGCTCCTGCTGATATAAAAATTGATGGCAAAGCCACCGAATGGGGCGCACAGTTCCAGGCTTATAATACCCATACCGATTTTTATTATACCATGGCCAACGACGATAAAAACCTGTATGTAGTTATACATGCTACCGACCCTGCGATTATAAGGAGGATAATAAATGGCGGGTTAACGCTTACGGTAAACCCATCAGGGCAAAAAAAGGATAAAGACGCTATGAGTATTACTTACCCCGTGTTTGAAAAAAACAACAGGTTTATACCTAACCTGGGCGGCCGTACAGGCATTGCTGCTTCTTTAGCGCGGATGAGCGCTGCTTCTTCTATGTTAGGGAGTGGTGTAACTGTAATGGAGGATATTCGTGACGATAATACAAGGGTTACCCCGGCCAAAAGCGACTCAAAAATAAATACCGATTCGCTTGCAATAGTTAATAATACCCGCATGGCCGATAAAGCCAAATATATTCGTGTTAGCGGGATAAAAGACGTGGATTCCTTAATTTCGGTTTACAACACTGATGGCATTAAAGCCGCGGCATCGTTTGATAGTAAACTGGCTTATACCTATGAATTGGCCATAGCATTAAAACAGCTTAACCTCTCGGTAAGCAGCCCGGTAAAATTTGCTTACCAGCTCATGATAAATGAGGTGGTGGTACGGAGTGTAACAACGTATACGTATGACCAGGCGGGGAATATGACAGGCTCGCACTATGTAAAGTTAGATGTGGGGATGGCAGGCCAATCGGCAACCGATTTTTGGGGAGAATATATTTTGGCGAAGTGATATACCCGCCTTTTGCAACATTGTAATTACAGGGGCCCCGATACCGTAAAAATCAGGATACATTATTTTTGCTTCGGGCCATTATGGTTAGTTTTAGGCGCATAATCATTTGCCTTTCTACCCATGCAAAAATTAAATATAACTACGATTAAGCAGGTATTGCTTGTTTTATTATCCTGCACCTTTTCTTTTAACGCCATTGCACAAAAACTGCCATCTGTACAGCAAGCCAGCCTGCGTGTCCCGGTAAACCTGAAAATTGACGGGAAGGCCACCGAATGGAACAATAAATTCCAGGCCTATAACAGGCATACCGAGTTTTATTACACTTTAGCCAACAATGATAAAAACCTTTATTTGGTGGTTCAGGCCACTATTCCTGACGTAATAAAGCGGATATTAAACGGGGGCATTTCCATCACCATAGTAAAATCGGGCAAAAAGGGAGATAAAGAAGGGCCCAGCATTTCTTACCCTGTTGTTGACCGAAACAATAAAGTTGGCGTGAGCTTTAAAAACATGCCCGAAATTAAGCCCGGCATACCTGCTACCATTATGGCAGCCGATTCGTTCATGAACGCAACCAATAAAACCATGGCAGCTAAAACAAAACTGATAATGGTAACAGGGATAAAAAATTTAGATACCCTTATTTCGGTGTATAATACCGACGGTATTAGGGTTGCAGCTCTATTTGATAATAAACTTGTGTACACCCTTGAGCTCTCGGTAGCATTAAAACAGTTGGGGCTTTCGGTAAACAACCCTGTAAAATTTGCTTATCACATCATGATAAACGAAGTTTCGCCAAATTATGCCAATCCATCTAATGATGGGTCGATAATAGACCCTCAATTGGCCGCAAGGGCAGCAAAATCGAGCGGCGGCGCTCCTCCCAAACGCCCCGACAACGGCCAGGCCGCTACCGATTTTTGGGGCGAATATACCCTGGCTAGGTGAAAATGCAAACGTATCCTCCACATAGCCGCATACTTTTAAGTTTTACCATTAGCTGACTATTTTATTGTACACAATACCCAATTTTAAACTTTCTCTCACAACAAAAATTAACTAACTATGAAATATAATCTTTTAGGCAATACGGGCCTCCTGGTGTCCGAAATTTGTTTTGGCACCATGACCTTTGGCGGCGGTGGCGGCGGTATATGGAGCAATATTGGCAAAACCCAGCAAGAGGAGGTTAACAGCCTGATGAAAACCGTTGTTGACGCAGGAATTAATTTTATTGATACCGCCAATGTTTATTCGTACGGCGAATCGGAAAGCTTACTGGGCCAATCCATCATTGACCTGGGGCTTAACCGCAGCGAACTGGTGATAGCTACCAAAGTACGGGGGCGCATGGGCCCGGGGGTTAATAATGTAGGACTTACCCGGTTTCATATATTCCAGTCGGTTAATGAAAGCCTGAAACGTTTACAGTTGGACCATATTGATGTTTTATACGTACACGGTGTCGACCTTAAAACCCCGGTTGAGGAAACCGTACGCGCACTAAATGATATTGTGCTAACTGGCAAAGTGCGTTATATAGCCATCTGCAACTGGCCCGCATGGATGGTAATGAAGGCGCTCGGCATTGCCGATAAACATGGCTGGAACAAATTTGTTGGCCTGCAATACTTCTACTCGCTGGCGGGGCGCGATATTGAGCGCGAAATAGTGCCTTTGGCTATTGACCAGAACCTGGCTATAATGCCCTGGAGCCCGCTGGCAGGTGGTTTCCTTTCGGGAAAATACACCCGCGAAAAAGATAAAGCCGGTGATTCGCGCCGTGATGTTTTTGATTTCCCGCCTATAAATAAAGAGAAAACCTATGATATTATTGATGTACTGGCCGACATCAGCAAACAGCATAAAGTTTCGGTAGCGCAGGTTGCATTGGCCTGGGTGCGTTTGCAAAAAGGCATAACCAGCACCATAATAGGCGCGAAAAATATTGATCAGCTGCATGATAATCTGAAATCGGTTGAGGTAGAGCTATCAGCCGATGAATTGAAAAGAATTGACGAAGTAAGCGCCCTAACCAGAGAATATCCCGGCTGGATGGTTGAAAGGCAGTCGGCAGACAGGGTGGTGAAATAGTGAGTAGTTAGTGGTGAGTAGGGAATATTGAGTAACTTAAATTCACAACCGCCTACTGCCACTCACAACTGCCCACTTACCACCCTAACCACGTGCTCCACCTGCTCGGGGTGCACATCCAGATGCAATACAAAACGAATGCGGTTTTGGGCCGTTGGCAATGCTTTTATACCCTGCGCGACCAGTTTTTCAATAACCAGCGCGGCGGGTTCAACGGTATCAAATAAAACAATATTGGTTTCAACAGGTAATACGTTGCTTACCCAGGCGCATTGGTTTAATGCGTCGGCTAATATCCGGGCATGTGCGTGGTCTATTTTTAAACGCTCAACATGGTGATCTAACGCGTAGGTACCGGCGGCAGCCAAAAACCCCGCCTGGCGCATCCCTCCCCCAAAAACCTTGCGTATGCGGCGGGCATATTTAATAGTTTTTGCATCAGCCAGCAATACCGATCCGACAGGAGCGCCTAACCCTTTTGATAAACAAACCGATATGCCATCGAAATATTTACCGTAATCCGCAGCCTTATCGCCGGTATAGGCTAAGGCGTTAAATATTCTCGCGCCATCCAAATGGAGTTTCAGGCCATTATCGGCGCAAAGCTGAGCAATGGGCTTTATTTGTTCAAGCGTATAGCAACTGCCCCCGCCACGGTTACTCGTATTCTCCAGCACCACCAGGCTGGTATGCGGAAAATGCACATTCTCGGCATTTATTTCAGGCGCTATCATTTCGGCAGTTAAAATACCGCGATAGCCATTCAGCAACCGGGCAGATACCGCGGAATTAAAGGCTATCCCTCCGCCTTCATACCGGTAAACATGCGCGGTTTGATCGGCTATCAACTCATCCATCGGCTGGGTAAAGCATTTAATAGCTATCTGGTTGGTCATGGTGCCCGACGGGCAAAACAGCCCGGCCTCCATACCAAAAATGGCGGCAGTTTTTTGCTCCAGCTCGTTTATGGCTTCATCTTCGCCAAAAACATCATCCCCAACTTTTGCGGCAAACATAGCGTCCATCATGCCGGGGGTAGGTTTCGTTATGGTATCGCTTCTTAAATCAACAATGTTCATATTAAATCTGATAAAAATACGTTATTTGTATTTTAAATTTCATCATGCGCTCCATATTAATCTCATTATCGTTTATGCTGTTGGTTTTAACGGCAAAATCACAAAAGTGGCAGCCCGGCTATTTTTATGATATTAAAGGAACTAAAAATGCAGGATTTATCCGGGTAGACCCCCGCGGAAAAGGCCCAATAAAAGATGAGGGTTTTATTGAATATAAAGAAGACGATAAAGCTGCTTCTATACGGCTTAGCGCAAGCGATCTGCGTTCGTTTGTTGCCGGCCGCGACAGTTTTATTGTTGCGATGGCCCCAAGAGACGGATGGGCAAAGTATGAGATGGATTTTGTAAAGGTTGTTGTTGACGCTCCCATACGGCTTTTTGAGGCCCAGAGAAGCGTTGGGGGCAGCAGGGGTTTCGGGGTTGAGCCGGGTATAGGGATAGGCGGCGGTTCGGGCGGCTTTGGCGGAAGTTTTGGCGGCGGAATTTCTATCCCAATTGGCGGGGGCAGCCGTGGCAGCACCAAAACAGTTTATTTTTATGGCGCAAATACCGCCGAAATGAAGCTGGTAACCAACGAGAACTTTATTGATATAATGAGCGAGATAATGGGCGACGAGCCCGATGTGGTTGAAAAAATTCAAACCAAAAAATTCTCGCTGAACAGTATGGATAAATTGATCGCTTATTTTAGGCAGGCGCAGGGGAAGAAGTGATTAGCGGTAAAAGATTGAAGATTGGTTATTGAAGATTGGGGGTAGATCGACCTACTAATCACTAATCTTCAATCTTTATTCTTTAATCTTCACCGCAAAATCCTTAAAAAGCAACTCGTACACAATTTTCACCCAGATAATAATTACCGGCCATGCTTTTACCGAATAGCGCGCGATATAGGGCTGCCGTATAAATTTTGGTACGGCGTCGGTTAAGCCCAGCCCGGTTATTACCAGTACCAATACCAGGAAAATTATATTTGTAGTAGTATAGGGCTTGTCCTGTATCAGCATCCATATAAATACGCCCGTTACAGCTATGATATAGGTAGGATGTTCGGCCCCGGTACTGAATATTACAATAAAAATTAATGCCGAAGCCAGTATTTGCATCCTGTATTTAAACGCCTTGTACTGGCTGAACCTTAATAAAGGCAAAGCAAATAATAATGCTCCCGCAAGAATGAACGGAGCATTAGGTACATTAATATTCCCTGTTACGCGCCGTACCACACCCATTACACAAATATCCTGTGGTGAGTCAAAATATGCGTTAAGCCCCACCTTATTATGTACCGCTATAAACCATTCCCGGTAAGAATTGATCATATACGAAGAGCTGTACAACACCAGTGGCAAAGCCAGGAATACCACCAGCCATATTGCCGTCCATAGCGCAAACTTGCCCTTGTTTTTTGAAAACAAAAAGAAAACAAGCCCGATTATAGGGTAAAGCTTTATGAGGAAACCCAGTACAATAAACAGCGTTGCCCATTGCTCCTTTCCCCGCTCTACCAATATAAAACTGAGCAATATCATGGCCGTTATAGCAGGGTTAAACTGCATATAAAAAACCGAGTTGGCATATTCAATGGCACATAAAAGCAGTAGCTGCGTTTTTTGCCTGACGGTAAACGGCAGCATATTTACGGCTATTAATATGGCCAAAGCATTAGCAACCTCCCACAATAAAAAACCCCGGCCATGCGGTAATAAGGCCGATGGTGCAATGATTACAGGAAAGATAGGGCCGTAATAATAAAGGTCGCCATATTCATTAGGGTACGCGGCGTAAAGATCCTTTTCTGCTTTGGCGTGGTAGTAAGAAGCGCGGAATATTTTGTAATTATTATCAATATTGCGTGTGTATTTAAAAACACAGGTATAAGCCGCAACAGCAATATAAAGCACCCACAGCCATTGATAGCCGGTTAAAAAGAGAACCTTTTTGGTCATGTGGACAAAGATAGTAGTTGGCAGTTTGCAATTAGCAGTTTGCAGCTATTTGTTATAAATATCTTTTCGGTGGCCTATTCTTCTTATTTCTATTATTCTGATAGTGTCTTCTATGAAATATAAAATCCGGTAGTCTCCAACCCTGATGCGCCAAATATTTTCAGATTCACCTTTTAATTTTTTACAGCCGGGCGGCCGGGGTTCTTCTTTCAGATCATCAATAGCTTTAACTATTTGCACATTGATTTTTGCGGGTAATGCTGTTAATTCTTTAAACGCCTTTTTAGCGATAGCTATTTTATAGCTCATAATTTACCGGCAGATCTTAAACTATCTTTAGCTTTTTTCCAATCGATCATTTCATCGCCTTTACGGCTTTCGGCAATTATGGTATCAATAAAATCATGAACATCTTCTTCATGATCTTCGATCACCTTTAAATCAATAACGACAGCTTTTTTCCGATTTTGATTATCTGTTATATAACTAATACCTTCCATTATTATCTTTTTTATAAAATTACTCAATACTTAAGTTATTGCAAAACTTATTTATTCGCCCCACACATGATATACACTCATCAATGTACCATTTTTGTTTATCGCCACATATCCATTTTCTTCGGTTGACCTGGCATTACCAGGTTCAACTGCTACCCATCCGGTTTTAAATTTATAAACAGTCATATCTACATATATCCACCTGGGGAGGGTTTGGTAAGGAAGATGGAAAATTGGCTTATTCAAATCCACCCAACTCTTTAATTGCGCTTCGGTAATATATAAAGTTCCGGTTAGCTTCCACCCATTCTTTGCTGCAAATTTTAATACTTCATCGTTATTAAACGTCCCCGGATTATTCGCTATCCAATTGATAGCCCTGGTACCTCCCCATGGCCCCTGATCACTAATCCGGTTCTTTATAAAGTCGCTTTTATAATTAAGCCAAAAACCTGCAGGAGTTAATTTTTTACAGGAGCTGAATAATATGAGCAAGTAAAGTGCAAATAAAACCGATAATTTTATTTTCATATCAATAAAATTAATCAATTATTACAAATACTTCGCAATAACAAACCCGCTTGCCCAGGCCCATTGAAAATTATAGCCGCCCAACCAGCCGGTAACATCAACACATTCGCCGCCAAAAAAAAGCCCCGGCACTTTTTTAGCTTCTAATGATTTAGACGAAAGCTCATCGGTTGATACCCCGCCGCGCATAACCTCGGCCTTGTCATATCCTTTATCCCCCGCTGGTTTAACTTTGAAAGTGTGTATCAGGCTGTTCATATTTTCCAGGTCGTTTTTATTTAGCGATGCCAGGTTTTTCTCAACAGGTAAATAGCCGCTCAACGCTTCCGCGAATTTGCGGGTGTATAAACCCGAAAGGTAGTTTAGCAAAGTCTTTTTACCGTTTATTTCCCTTTCCTGTTGCACCAGTTCCGTAATATTTTCATGCGGCAGCAGGTCGATAAAAATAAATTCGCCGGCTTTCCAATAAGACGATATTTGCAATATGGCCGGGCCGCTTAATCCCCAATGGGTAAATAAAATATTCTCTTCAAAGCTGGCCCTGTCGTTCCATACCCTGCAAAAAATACTGCTGCCTGATAGCTGCTCATACCATTGCTGGTCTTTGCCGGTAATAGTAAGCGGCACTAAAGCCGGGGCGGTATCAATTAGGTTAAGTCCGAATTTGCGGGCGGTGTGCAGGCCAAAATCAGTCGCGCCCATTTTTTGAACAGGGAGGCCGCCAGCTGCTATTACCACTTTTGGGGCAATTAATTTTTCGTGCCTGCCATTTCGGTCCAGTAACACATTAAAACCGCCATCCGTTTTTTCAACCGCTTTAACATCGGCGCCGCACCATATCTCCTGCCCTAAGTCATCACATAGATCAGTAAAAACTTTAACCACATCCTTAGCCTTATTACTCGTGGGGAAAAGCTGCCCGAGCGTTTTTTCTTTCCCCTCAATACCATAGTTTTCAAAAAAGCTGATCGTATCTTCAACCGTCCACTGCGCGAAGGCCGATTTACTGAAATGCCCGTTTTGCGAAATAAATTGTTTGGGCGAGGAATACAGGTTGGTATAATTACACCTGCCGCCGCCGCTTATTAATATTTTAGCGCCCACCTGGTCGTTTTTCTCTAAAACCAGGGTGCGTTTGCCCAAAAACCCGGCTTGTACAGCGCACATTAACCCACAGGCGCCCCCGCCAATAATTATAGCATCAAAATGGGTTTGTTTTATTAAATTTGCAGGCATGGCTGAAGTTTCGCAAATATCAGAATTTGGTAAGATACTTATCTTTTTAATAACAGGAATTATCCTGGTAGCCTTGATGTTTTTTGCGAACAGGTTAATTGCCCCCCATAAGCCCAACCCCGAAAAATTGACTTCGTACGAATGCGGCGAGGAGCCTACCGGCAACGCGTGGCTGCCGTTTAACTCCCGCTTTTATGTTATAGCCCTCATTTTTTTATTGTTTGATGTAGAAATGATATTTATTTTCCCCTGGGCAACGGTATTTGGCAGCCACGAAATTATAGCTGCCGATGCAGCCTGGGGATGGTTCTCGCTGGCAGAAATGTTTATATTTTTAGGCATACTGATACTGGGCCTGGTTTACGTTTGGCGCAAAGGCGATTTGGACTGGATAAAACCAAAACCAACTATTCCTACAACAAATTCAAGCATTCCGGCATCAATATATGAAAAACTTAATTCGGAGCAGGGTGTCTATAAAGTAAAAGAGTTTACTTTAGAACCGGCCCCGACTGCTGCTACCAGTGCAACCGCTACTACAACTGCAGCACCGATAAGAAAACCTATGTTTAAACCTACTTTCAAAAAGCCAGCAAATGAGTCTTGATATCAGCAATGAAAGTGGCGGCATTGTGGTCACCAAAATGAACGACCTGTTAAACTGGTCGAGGTTGTCATCACTATGGCCCTTAAGCTTTGGTATTGCCTGCTGTGCTATTGAAATGATGGGTGCCTACTTTTCAACCTATGATTTGGACCGGTTCGGCGTTTTTCCGCGCCCATCAGCCCGCCAGGCCGATGTAATTATTATTGCCGGCACCGTAACCTTTAAAATGGCCGAGCGCATTAAACGGTTATATGAGCAAATGCCCGAGCCCAAATATGTTATCTCGATGGGTTCCTGCTCCAACTGCGGCGGGCCCTACTGGCAGCATGGTTATCACGTGGTAAAAGGGGTAGACCAGGTCATCCCGGTTGATATATATGTGCAGGGCTGCCCCCCGCGCCCCGAAGCGCTGATAGGTGCTATACTTGAACTGCAAAAGAAAATAGAAGGCGAACAGTTGATAAAAGGATAATATTAATATTGGATATATGCCCGCAACTACCTACAAACTAAGCGCTTTCAAAAAAATATTGGTATTAGGTTTAATAACCGGCACATTGGATGCCCTTGCCGCCCTTATTATTAATTATAAGATAAACCCGCTGCTTATTTTTCGTTTTATTGCCAGCGGCGTGTTTGGCAGGGCGGCATTTGCCGGAGCCGAAGAAATGGTGGTAGCGGGTATATTATTTCATTACCTTATTGCTTATTTGTTTACGGCGGCTTTCTATCTGCTATATCCCTTCTCTTTTTCGATATTGAAAAATAAATATATTGTGGCTATTGTATATGGCGGCTTGGCCTGGTTGGTTATGAACCTGATCGTAGTTCCGCTAAGTATGATAGGGCCTCATCATATCCGTGTTACAGGTATTATTACCGGTGTTTGCGCACTGATAATTTGTGTGGGATTACCGGTGGTTTTGGTGGCGGATAAGAAAATGTCTGAACATTTATAGACTTTAGCAATGTCCAATACCTATACTCAAATACATATTCAATGTATTGTGGCCGTTAAGTTCCGGCAATCACTTATTGATATAACCTGGAAGGAAAGATTACAGCAATATATTACCGGAATTGTACAAAACAATGGCCATAAAATGATCTCCATAAATAGTATGCCCGATCATTTACATCTTTTCTTTGGGTTCAGGCCAAATCAATCTCTATCTGATTTTATGAGAATTGTAAAAGGCGAATCATCTGAATGGGTAAACAAACAAGCTTTCAATCCATCTATATTTCGATGGCAGGAAGGCTACGGGGCTTTTTCTTATGCCCGTTCGCAGATAAAAGCAGTTGCCAAATATATAGAAAACCAGGAAGAACATCACCGCAAAAAAACCTTTTTGGAGGAATACAAGCAATTTCTCGATCATTTTGAAGTTGAATATGATGAGCGGTATATTTTTAAGCCATTAGAATAAATCGCTTCGTTAAGTATTGCCCCTACGGGGCAAAATTTATCCTTTTATTATTTTTCTACCGACCTTTAGCTCCTATGGAGCCATTTAAATATCTTGTTGTTGCTATTTTCCGTTGGAATAAATCGCTTTATTAAGTATTGCCCCTACGGGGCAAAATTTATCCTTTTATTATTTTTCTACCGACCTTTAGCTCCTATGGAGCCATTTAAATATCTTGTTGTTGCTATTTTCCGTTGGAATAAATCGCTTTATTAAGTATTGCCCCTACGGGGCAAAATTTATCCTTTTATTATTTTTCTACCGACCTTTAGCTCCTATGGAGCCATTTAAATA
>Ga0206932_1078_pt1 | contig 19975 bp, 17 predicted proteins | sample Alteio_BWOrgHeat_18_FD_153244 | JGI IMG/M metagenome (GOLD analysis project Ga0206932, IMG submission 153244) | Enriched cells from forest soil in Barre Woods Harvard Forest LTER site, Petersham, Massachusetts, United States -... | ecosystem: Environmental > Terrestrial > Soil > Temperate forest >...
ATTGGTATACAAAAAGCGGGAACCACAACTTTAAATGATTGGCTGAGTCAGCATCCACAGGTATATTGCTATAATTCTTTAAAGGATATTCCGCTGTTTGTAAAGTTTCCGCAGCCGGAGCAATTGAATAAAAGATTACTGCTTGAAGCACCTGCTTACAGTGGTGAGGCGGTTGTGTTACATTCTGCTGTTAATTATATTTTTTATCCATCGTTGATAAAACAGATAGCAGAAAAGCAGCCAGATGCAAAGCTAATTCTCATCTTAAGAAACCCTGTTGCGAGAGCAATCTCTTCTTATTTCTATTTTAGAAAGATGTTGCGCGAAAAACATGATATTGAAACCGCCTTATTATATCAGCCCAAAAAAAATTTAGAAATAAACCGCGACAATAATGACTTTACGTATATAGAACATGGATTTTATTATGAACAGGTGAAACATTGTTTGGAGCTTTTTCCACGGCAGCAGTTACTTGTATTGGATTATCATGATCTAAAAAATGATCCGGATAAATTGCTGAAGAAAGTTTTTGGTTTTTTAAATATTGATGAAACATTCAAAGCAAATCTTGCCGCGAAAAATATTACAGGTGAATTGAAAAGTAAATTTCTGCAGGAGAAAATTTTAAAGAAAAGCAGTGCAAAAAAATGGATCGTTGATCGTTTGATCGATCCGTGGTTGCCGGTGAATAAAAGAAAGCTGCTTAAAAATAAAATGTTTGAATTAAATACTTCCAAACAAAAACCACCTGTAGCTGATACAGAAATAAGTGAACAAACATTAGAAAAAGTAAAATCCAAATTGAAAGAATTTTATTTACATGACACAGCTAAACTTGATGAATTATTAGGTACAGATTTTTATTCAAAATGGTTTGGGCATGAAATAATACCGAAAGATTAAGCGCATTTATGTACAAAATAGTCCAGATAGTTCCCGCATTAGGTTGGGGAGGAGCACAGGTTTTTTGCATTCAATTATGTAATGAGCTTGCAAAGCATTCTGACTATGAAGTGACGTTGATTTCTATGTACACCTACGACGAAAAAAAACATTTACCACTTTCAATGCTTGATAAAAAAGTAAAGTTTATTTCACTTGGTAAAAAAAACGGCATTCATCTTAAAATGTTTTTAAGAATTTATAAAACGCTGAAACAAATAAAGCCTGATATTGTACATACGCATTTACATTCCGCTTATTATTGCTTTTATGCTTATTTAAAACTAAAATGTAATTATAAAAAAGTGCATACACTGCACAATCTTGCAAAGCAGGATGCGCCACCGCATGGAAGAAAAATGTTTAAATATTTTTTCAAAAAGCATATTATAGAAGCAGTAGCTATTTCCGGCGAAGTATATAAAAGTGCTCTTGAAGAATATGGTTCCTGCATTAAAACACTTATTTATAACGGTTCAGATGAAGTAAAACCTTCTGTTGCTTTTAACGAAACAGCTGATAAGATAAATAGTCTTAAAAAAAATCCGGCAACAAAAATTTTACTGAATGTCGCAAGAATAACTAAACAAAAAAATCAGCAATTATTGCTTGATGTAATGCGCACATTTGAAAACCAAAATGTAATAGCAATTATTTTGGGCGATTATTTGGCAGGTGATAAAATGATTTATAATGAACTCATTTCAAACAAGCCGGGGAACGTTTATTTTTTAGGTAAAGTTGCTAATGTTAGTGATTATCTTTTATGTGCTGATGCTTTTGTGCTTACCTCAACTTTTGAAGGAATGCCAATAAGTTTGATTGAAGCACTTTCTGCAGGTGTAGTGCCTGTTTGCACACCAGTTGGCGGCATTATAAACATCGTTAAAAAAAATATTGGTTTTTTAAGTGAAGGTGTTAGCAAAGATGCGTATATAAAAGCGTTGCAATCTTATCTTAATGCAGATGCATCAACCATACAAAACCTAAAAAACAATGGTAAAGAATTATACAATAAAGAATTCAGTATGCAAACATGTGCGGAAAAGTATAACGCGTTATATCATTCAGCTTAAAAAATTTAATACCTTATTTTCGCAACCAAATTTTTAAACATTAATTGTAGTTGCAATAAATAACCATTAACTCACCAAAATCAATTATTAATGAAAATTGTTGTAGTAGGCACCGGGTATGTTGGACTTGTAACAGGTGCATGCCTGGCAGAAATAGGAACAGATGTTATTTGTATTGATGTAAATGAAGAAAAGATCAATAATCTTAAAAACGGCATATTGCCTATTTATGAGCCCGGGCTTGAAAATATTGTGGAACGTAATTTTAAAAAAGGAAGGCTGCGTTTCAGCACAAACCTTGAAGAAGAAATTTTAGGAGCGCAAATTGTTTTTATTGCAGTGGGCACGCCGCCCGGCGAAGATGGCAGCGCCGATCTTAAATATGTTTTACAGGTAGCAAACCAGGTTGGTAAGTACATGAATGGTTATTTGATCGTGGTAACTAAAAGCACCGTACCCGTAGGCACTGCATCAAAGGTTAAAAAATGTATCCAAGAGTCACTCAAAGAAAGGAACGCGAACATTGAATTTGATGTTGCTTCCAATCCCGAATTTTTAAAAGAAGGCGCAGCAGTAGATGATTTTTTAAAGCCTGACCGTATTGTTATTGGTATTGAAAGCGAAAGAGCAAAATCTTTATTGCATCAATTATATGATCCCTTTGTATTGAACGGGCATCCTATTTTATTTATGGATATTCCTTCAGCAGAAATGACAAAATATGCAGCCAATGCAATGCTCGCCACAAAAATTTCATTTATGAATGATATGGCAAATCTTTGCGAACGTGTAGGTGCGGATGTAAATGCAGTGCGCAATGGCATTGGTTCAGATCCGCGTATTGGTAACCGTTTTATTTATCCCGGTATTGGTTATGGTGGTTCATGTTTTCCAAAAGATGTAAAGGCGCTGATACGTACGGCACAGGATTTTAAATATGAAATGCGGATATTAAAAGCTGTAGATGATGTAAATGATGATCAGAAAAAAGTCATTTTTGATAAAATAAAAAAACATTACAACAACGATCTTAAGAATAAAACTTTTTGTATTTGGGGACTTTCTTTTAAACCCAACACAGATGATATGCGCGAAGCGCCTTCTCTTGTTTTAATAGATGCATTGCATGAAGCCGGGGCTAAAATAAAAGCTTATGATCCTGTTGCTATTACCGAAGCCCGTCATATATTAAATGGCAAAGCTGATTTAAAAGAAGATGCAATAAGTGCAGCAGAAAATGTGGATGCAATTATTTTGGTAACAGAATGGCCGGAATTTCGACTGCCGGATTGGGAAGTGATTTGTAAAAAAATGCAGGGCAACGTAATTTTTGACGGGCGCAATATTTATCATAAAGATGATATGGAAAAAATTGGTTTTACCTATTACGGTATTGGCATAGGAGAATAATAATTGCTGCTAATGTATAAATGCAGTTACGGTATTGATTAATCACAATACCGTTTCTTTTTTATTGACGAATAATTATAACTTAGTTTGCTGAAAAACTAATTTAAATTTCAGGCTATAAAATGAATAAAATTTTTTCTTCCGTTGCTGTTATATTAATATTTTTCTCAGCAAAAATTTCTGCGCAGGCTTATCATGAAATGTACCGCCCGCAAATACATTTTTCGCCGAAAGCACATTGGATGAATGATCCCAATGGAATGGTTTATTACAATGGAGTTTATCATCTCTTTTTTCAGCATTACCCGGGTGCTTCGGTTTGGGGGCCTATGCATTGGGGTCATGCCACAAGCACAGATCTTGTACATTGGAAACAACAGCCAATTGCATTATATCCCGATAGTCTCGGTTATATTTTTTCAGGAAGTGTTGTGGTTGATAAAAACAACGTTTCTGGTTTAGGTATGAATGGAAAACCTCCGCTGGTTGCGATTTATACACAGCATGATACAGCAGGCGCAAACGCACATACCACCACTTATCAAAATCAAAGCCTTGCTTATAGTAATGATAACGGTAAAACATGGATAAAATATAAAAGCAATCCCGTTTTAAAAAACCCTGGCAGTACAGATTTTCGGGATCCAAAAGTTATGTGGTATGATGCAGGAAATAAATGGATAATGGCGCTGGCGGTTAAAGACCATATCACATTTTATTCATCACCGGATTTAAAAAACTGGACCGAAGAAAGCGAGTTTGGAAAAGATATAGGTGCGCATGGCGGCGTGTGGGAATGCCCCGACTTGATTTCCTTTGATGATGATGGAAAGCAAGTTTGGGGATTAATTGTAAACATTAATCCCGGCGGTCCCAATGGCGGTTCTGCCACACAATATTTTTTGGGTGATTTTGATGGCAAAACTTTTACACCTTATAACAACAATACAAAGTGGATTGATTACGGCCCCGATGAGTATGCCGGCGTTACATGGAGCAATACAGATAACAGGAAAATTTTTTTAGGCTGGATGAGTAATTGGAATTATGGGCAATTAGTGCCTACCCAAGCCTGGAGAAGCGCAATGACATTGCCGCGCAATTTGAATCTTGTGCATATTGACAACGATATATATATTGCCTCAAAGCCTGTTGTAGAACTAAATAATATTGCAGACAAACCACAGGTTATTGACGATATTAAAATTGATAAAGAATATGATTTGGCACAACAAATAAGAAACATACAATTACCCTGCAGGTTAGATTTTAATGTACAAGATGCAAAAGGTTTTTCAGTTGTTTTTTTTAATGATAAAAATGAAGCGCTTATTGTTGGTTATGATGAAATTCTAAAACATTATTACATCAACCGTTCAAAATCTGGTGAAGTTGATTTTGAAAAAAGTTTTAGTGCAGAACATACAGCACCGCGAATATCTAATGCTAAAATGATCCATCTTGCCATCATTGCAGACGTAAGTTCAATAGAATTATTTGCAGATGATGGTTTAAGCGTAATGACCGAAATCTATTTTCCTTCGAAACCTTACGACCGGATAAAACTGCAAAGTGAAAATGGTATGGAGATAGATAATTTAATTTATACTGCTTACAAAACAATATGGAAATAAAAAAGACGGTGATGAAACCGTCTTTATGCTTTGGCAATATTTTAAGTGAGGCGTGTGAAAAATAAAAGTTCCTTTACTTTCAACTTTCCCTTTACTTTTTTTAAAAAGGAAGATCATCTCCCGCATCATTTATGTCATCATGTGCAGCCGCATTTGAGCTTTGGCCGGCAAATGAATTTCCATTCGAATTAGAATAAGATTTTTCCTGCGGCCCCGCATTTACACCTTCTCCACGTGAACCAAGCAATTGTACCTGTTGTACACGCAGGCTCAATGCTGCGCCGTTTTTGCCATCATTGGTTTGATAAGTGCGTACTTCAGGTGTACCTTCTGCATAAACCTGTGTTCCTTTTTTCAAATATGGAGCGATGCCTGTACGGTCTGTCCAGTAAGCGCATTCAACCCATGTTGTTTTTTCACGCTGTGCGCCGCTGCTGTCTTTAAATTTTTCAGTATGTGCAACGCTGAAGTTTATTACATTTTTACCGTTTACTGTGTTTACTATACAATCTTTTCCAAGATTGCCAATTACCATTAATTTGATCATAGCATTAAATTTTTAGGACTGTGAATGTATGTAATTAAAGGTATAATTTGAAATATAAATACCAAGCCAAAAAACGTTTTTTTCACGCACAAATAATTATAAATAGAGTTAATATCTATAAGTTGTTTACAACATTCCTGTAATCTCTGCCAACCGGAATAGATATTCCATTTACTTCTACTGTTTCTGCTGTATATGATTCAATTTTACTTAATGATACGATAAAGGAACGGTGAATGCGTTTAAAAAGATTTGCTGGTAAAAGAGCCTCAATTTCATGTGTGCTCATTTTTGAAATGTATTCATTTTTTGTTGTAATTATTCGGATATATTCCCTTTGACTTTCGATATAAAGAATTTCTGAAAATAATATTTTTACTTTTCTTTTTTGCACATTCAGAAACAGGTAATCTTTTACATCCCTGTTTTCATTTGATGCAAGCTTTTCTGTTCGTGTTGATTTCACTTTATTTACTGCAATTAAGAAACGCTCAAATTCAAATGGCTTCAACAGGTAATCTGTTACATTTAAATCAAACCCCTCTACAGCGTATTGATGATAGGCTGTTGTAATAATTACTGCAGGCGGATGTGTAAGCGTTTTTAAAAAAGCCATGCCCTTTAATTTAGGCAGATGAATGTCTAAAAAAATAAGATCTGGTTGATTGTTCCTCAACCATTCAGTTGCAAGAATAGCGTCTTTAAATGTTCTTTCCAGTGCAAGAAATGGCACCTGCAAAATATAATCAGATAAAATTTTTACTGCCAATGGCTCATCTTCTATTATTATACATTTTATTTCAGACATGGGTTGCAAGATTAATTTTTAAAACAGCAGTAAACACAGATTCTTTTTGCTGAACAGACAAATTATAATCAGTATAAAGCAATTCCAACTGTCGTTTTAAATTAGAAAGACCAATATTTTCTTTTACGTTTTCAGAAAGTTGTTCACTGGAATTTTTTACAACAAATACCAACTGCCGGTTTTTTATTGAAAGATGAATATCAACAAATGGCTGGCTTCTTGTTTCAGACACGCCGTGCTTGAATGCATTCTCAACTAAAGGTATAAGTAACAACGGTGGTAATGCTTGTTTCATATCTTCAATGTCATAATTAAAATTGATGCGTAAAGATTCATCATACCGCAATTTCTCAAGAGAAATATAATCACTGATGATTTTCAATTCCTGTTCAATGGCTATATATGTGCCGCTGGTTTCATACAACATAAACCGCAAAATTTTCGATAGCCGTAAAATAGATTCCGGAGCCAAATCGCTTTTATCTCTTGTAAGAGAATAAATATTATTTAATGTATTGAATAAAAAATGCGGATTCGTTTGTGAACGCAGATAATTAAGTTCTGCGTCCTGTTTTTCAATACGCAACTGTTGTTCTGCCTGCCTTAATTTTATATAATTATAAATATGCCTGATGATTGCAAAAAAGCAAATAGCTCCCACATTGTACCCCATTTGGTTTGCGACTGCATGGTTTAGCGAAGGGAATATTTGTAATTGAGTATAGATATGTAATTGTATTCCCAAAAGCCTCCACGCGTATGAGCCGTAGGAATACAGAATCATGTAAATCCATAAAAGCAAAATCCCGGAAAGAATATTATAAACGATTGTTTTTCGTTTCTTTAGTATAAATAGAATGGTGTATTCAAAAAATATAAAATTGATAGCAATAACATAAATAACTCCCCAAACATTATTGAGCACAAGAGGAAAAAATTTGCCGGGATAATTTGCTAATGTACTAATCAGTCCCAGGAAAAAATACCCAAGACCCATCCATAAATAAAATTTAAGCAGCTTTTTATCTGTTGATTTTTTCATCTTTCTTTTGCCGGATAAATATCGGGAATTCTTTGCCTTATGATTTTACAATCTATAGAATTGACTTTAGAGTAAACCAATTACGTGAGAAGGTCAATCAAAAAATAAATCGTGAACAGTTAATAGTGAATTGACGACACAGTTAAATGCTCGCTTCTAAAAGTATTACAGGATTTATATTCATGCTGATTACCATTAGCCATTGACGATTTGCAATTGTTTGTTTACCATAATCTGCTGTTTATTGACGGCTGCTTTCAATGTTATCCTTAATCTGCTATTCTTGTATAAAATATTTGTTATCTCAAAAATTCGTTTGAAAATATTTCCTGGTTCATCAACCAATATTTTATAACCAAAAAATACAAACATGAATAAGCTTATACAATTTGGAGAAAATGTAGAAGGATATAACATTCCTGTTTTAAATGAAAGAGAAATAAGAGCATCAGCAGGAATATTATTTTTAGCCACGTTTATCTCTTTGATGCTGATTCTTTTTAAAAATAATTTTTTGCCAATAAAATATGTTATAACCATGTTTCTAATTGATTTCATCATACGTGTATTTATTAATCCCAGGTTTTCTCCTGTATTAATAATAGGGCGTTTGATTGTTGGAAAACAGGTACCGGAATATGTAGGCGCACAGCAAAAAAAATTTGCATGGATAATAGGTATAATTCTCTCAGCTACCATGTTCATTTTTATGGTTATAGTTAATTCTTATAGCCCGATAACTGGAATCATCTGTCTTATTTGCCTCGTGTTCTTATTCTTTGAATCTGCGTTTGGAATTTGTTTGGGATGCAAATTCTATTCACTTTTTCATAAAGAAAAAGCGCAACACTGCCCGGGTGAAATTTGTGATAAAAAATCAAAACAGGATATTCAAAAAACATCCAAAGTCCAGTGGCTCATTATTGCTGCTTTTGTCGGGTTTGTTTTTCTTACGGCATTTTTATTTAATGATAATTTTAGTAAACACCCACACTACCTGTTTGGAAATTCAGCTTCTGCACAATCAAAATAAGAAGGCATGACTTATAAAAGAAATGCAACTCACTTCTGCACAGCAGGAATTTACCGGCACAATTAATTCAGCAAGTATCATGGCTTCGCAACTTCGCATAAACATACTTCAACAGCCGGACAGCGTTACCGATGACGATAAAGAAATATTATGTATAGACAAAAAAGAATCATTAGAAAGTTTTTTCTCTGTCTTTAGAAAGAACACTATCGGGCATCAGCAAACGTTTGTATCTCCTTTTGGAAGAAAAAAAATAATCTATGCAGACTGGACTGCAAGCGGCAGAGCATACCAACCTATCGAAGAGTGTTTTCAAAACGAGATAATGCCTTTCATCGCAAATACACATACTGAAACTACTGTTACCGGAACATTAATGTCAAAGGCTTATGAAGCAGCTAAGGCTATTATAAAAAAACATGTTAATGCAAACAGTGATGATGTATTGATTTTTTGTGGCAGCGGAATGACTGCAGCCGTAAATAAGCTGCAAAGAATTATGGGCATTAGAATACCGGAACGCTCGGCGGATTATATAAGAAAAGATAATTCTCTGCAACTTAATGAAATATTGCGTCCTGTAGTTTTTGTAACGCATATGGAACACCATAGCAACCAGGTAAGTTGGTCGGAGACCATTGCAACTGTTGAAATAATTAAGTGTGGTGAAAACGGGAATGTTGATTTGAAATACTTCAGGAGTTTGTTAGAACAATTTAAAAATAGAAAAAATAAGATAGCGGCTATTACTGCTTGTTCTAATGTTACAGGCATTCAGACGCCATATCATGAAGTTGCAAAACTCATTCATCAATATGGCGGTTTATGTTTTGTTGATTTTGCATGTTCCGCTCCTTATATCAACATCAATATGCATCCCAAAGTATACGGTGCACATTTAGATGCTGTTTATTTTTCTCCGCATAAATTTTTAGGCGGCCCGGGCACGCCGGGCGTATTAATCTTTAATAAAAAAATATATAAAAATAGTATTCCAGATCAGCCGGGCGGCGGTACTATATTATACAGTAATCCGTGGAAAGTTCATGAATATGTAACTAATATAGAACAGCGGGAAGATGGCGGAACTCCTCCTTTTCTGCAAGCGATAAAAGCGGCGATGTGTGTGCGGCTTAAAGAAGAAATGGGAGTTGAAAATATGCTGCGGCGCGAAGAAGAAATATTGCAGTTGATTTTTGAGAGGTTCTCAAAAATAAAAAATGTTGAAGTGCTTGAAGAGCACATAAAACAAAGGTTGGGTGTTATTTCATTTATTGTAAAAGGAGCGCATTATAACCTGATTGTAAAAATGTTGAATGACAGGTTTGGCATTCAAACAAGAGGTGGATGCTCCTGTGCCGGAACATATGGACATTTTTTGCTGCGTGTTGATAAAGCGAGGTCGTATAAAATACTGCATTCGCTTCTTTCAGGAGATTGGCTGTGCAAACCAGGATGGATCAGGTTGTCTGTTCATCCAACGATGACCAATACAGAAATTAACTTTATTATGGATGCGATTGAATTAACAGCATCTCATTTTCAGGAATGGAAGAAAGATTATATATATGCTGCTGACTGCAACGAATATTTTTTTAAAGGTATCGGGACAAAAGAAGAGAGCAAGATCGAAGATTGGTTTAATGTCTGTAACTGGAGTAAACCAAAGAGAAAATTATGAACTATATTGTTAGTAGTTGAAAATAAATTTTAAATATGAACTCAATCAAAACAACTGCAAGAATTGGTGGCATACTCTACCTCGTTTTAATACTTGTTGGCATGTATGCTGTAATTTTTGTTAGAGACAAACTCATTGTTTCAGAAGATGCTGCAGCCACAGCCAATAACATTATGGCTTCTCAATTTTTGTGGCGTACTGGTATTGTTGCCGACCTGTTGATGCATGTGCTTGATATTCCTATTATGCTAATTATTTATGTATTATTAAAACCAGTAAATAAAAATATTGCATTGCTTGCTCTATTGTTTAATCTGGTACAGACTGCTGTTTTGGTAGCAAACAAATTAAATCTTGTTGCTGCATTGCTACCATTAGAAAGTGAGGATTATCTAAAGACACTCGACCTACACCAGCTATATGCACAAGCATACCTTGCTATAAAACTGCATGATATAGGTTTTGGAGTAGGTCTTATATTTTTCGGCTTTACTTGTCTTATTAATGGATACCTGGTTTTTAAATCGGACTACTTGCCAAAGACCATTGGAGTGATGTTGCAAATTGCCGGCTTGTGCTACCTGTTGAACAGTTTTATAGTTCTTCTTGCTCCAAAATCCGCAAGTATATTATTTATGATGCCTTGCCTGGTGGCGGAATTATCATTTAGCCTGTGGCTGATTGTGAAGGCTGTGAATGTAACGAAGTGGGAAGCAAAGCAAATACATTTAAGAGTAAATAAAAACTAAAGGCAGATCACACTGTAGCTGGCAAAATAGTTTCAATAAACTTCAGGTTTCGCTGAATGCCTTTATATTTAGATCTCTTAAGCGGTGATGATTTGAATACTTTTTTGAACGCTTCCTCACTCATATTTTCCCATTCTTCGGTTGAAAGATTTAATATTTCAGGAATAGGCGTAAAAGCGATTTCATTAGTTGGTTTGCTAAAACGATTCCATGGACAAACATCCTGGCATATATCACAACCAAACATCCAGTTCTCAAATTTATTTTTCATTTCTGTGGGAATGATCGCATCTTTTAATTCTATTGTAAAATAAGAAATGCAGCGGCTGCCATTAATTATTTTATTGTCAAGAATAGCATTGGTGGGACAAGAGTCAATACATTTTGTGCAAGTGCCACAATAATCTTTTGCAAAAGCATCATCAGCAATTAAATCAAGATCTGTTATAAGTGTTGCAATAAAAAAGTAAGAACCTTGTTGCTTTGTGATTAAGTTGCCGTTTTTGCCGATCCATCCCGCGCCGCTGCGTACGGCCCAACTGCGTTCAAGCACAGGCGCACTGTCAACAAAACCTCTTCCGTTTATATCGCCGATGTTTTCTTTTATAAGATGAATAAGGTTATTGAGTTTATCACGAATCACATCATGGTAATCTTCACCATAAGCATACTTTGAAATTTTCGGCGCATGTGATTGTTGCTTTTCTTTTGGAAAATAATTTAGCAAAAGTGTTATAACCGATTTAGCTCCCGGTACAAGTTTGCGCGGATCAATACGCAGGTCAAAATAATTGTCCATGTATTGCATACTGCCCTGGAAGCCTTGCTGCAGCCAGCTTTCAAGTCTCCGTGCATCATCATCTAACTTAACTGCTTTTGCAATACAGCAATAATGAAAACCAAGTTTTGCTGATGCTGATTTTATAAATTGTGTATGGTTGAGTTTATTCAAGATTACAAAAGTAAATCTTGCATAGTTAACTTAGGAGTTACGTTAATTTATGAATTTTTTCTTCTCCTTCTCCTTTTGGATAAGGGTTGGGATGAGGTCTATTTCAACTTCATATCTGCAATAACATCCTGTATCTTTTGTTTATGTGCAGCTAAAGTTTCATCAAACTTTTCTTTGCTTTCCAAATGTGTGTGCACGCTGAAATAAAATTTTATTTTAGGTTCTGTACCGCTTGGCCTTGCAGAAATTTTTGTTCCATCTTCCAATTTAAATTGCAGCACATTGCTTTTTGGTAATTCAATTTTCCAGCTTTCTCCACTCTTTAAATTTTTGCCTTGCTGCGTTTGATAGTCGAGCAATTCAAGTACGGGAGAATTATTAATATGTGTAGGCGGATTATTACGGTAAGCCTGCATCATCTCTGCAATTTCTTCCTGGCCACGCATTCCTTTTTTTGTAAGGCTGATGAGTTCTTCATAATAAAACCCATATTGAATATATATATCAATCAACTTATCATATAAGCTTACGTTCCTGTTTTTTTCATAAGCCGCCATCTCGCATAAAAATGCCACTGCAGACACAGCATCTTTATCACGAAGCTTATCGCCGATCATCATTCCAAAGCTTTCTTCTCCACCAATAACATAATTTTCTTTGCCTTCTTTTTCTTTTATCAATTCAGCTATCCATTTAAAACCGGTAAGTACATTATAGCAGGCAACATTATTTTTTTCTGCAAGCACATCAATTATATCTGATGTTACAATGGTTTTTATTACCATATCATTTTGTTGCGCAATGCCTTTTGCTTTGCGTGCTTCCAGCATATAAGAAATAGCAAGCACCGCAGTTTGATTGCCGTTCATTAAAACCCATTCGCCTTTATGATTTTTTATGCCGATGCCTACACGGTCTGCATCCGGATCTGTACCCAATAAAATATCTGCGTTTATTTCATTTGCTTTTTTAAGGCCGATACTCATTGTTTCGCTTTCTTCGGGATTTGGATACACAACTGTTGGAAAATTTCCATCCGGTTTTTCCTGCTCTGCAACAATAGTTACATTATCAAAACCAAATGCTGCCAATACTTTTGGCACCAGCATAATTCCGGTTCCATGAATAGGTGTGTACACAATTTTAAGGTCATGTTGCTTTGCTATAACATCAGGATAAACACTCAGGCTTTTTACCATTTTTATATAAGCATCATCCATGTCTTTCCCAATGATTGTTATGTTTTGTTCGCCGCCGCTAAACTTAACATCATCTACACTTTTTATTGCTTCTACTTCTGTAATTACATTTTTATCATGCGGCGGCACCAGTTGACCGCCATCATTCCAATATGCTTTATAACCATTGTATTCTTTTGGATTATGAGAGGCTGTTACTACAACGCCGCCATTACATTTCAATGTTCTTATTGCAAAGCTTAATTCAGGCGTTGGGCGCAATGCTTCAAATAGAAAAACTTTGATACCATTGGCTGCAAATACATTGGCTGTTGTTTCGGCAAAAAAGCGGCTGTTGTTGCGGCTGTCGTGTGCAATGGCTACTTTAATTTCTGCATCACCATAGGTTTTTTTAAGATAATTGGCGAAACCCTGTGTTGCCGAACCAACTGTATATTTATTTATGCGGTTAGTGCCAACACCCATTAATCCGCGTAAACCGCCGGTGCCGAATTCAAGGTTCTGATAAAAAGATTCTACCAGTTCTGTTTCATTTTCTTTTTGCAGGCGTTTTATCTCATTCTTTGTTGCTTCATCATAATTGCCATTAAGCCATGTATCAATTTTTTGTTTTACGGCAGCATCCATAGTTTATTAATTTGTGTGAATGCAAAATACGTAAACTAATAATTTGCCCATTCTTTATTGCAACACAAATCTTAATTGAATTGCCGAAACTTTACCTGCATCCTGAATTTGCCATTAGTAAGATGTATTACATTTCCGCTTTCATCATAAAGATTGCATGCAAAACTTGCAGTTACATCAGTGCTTTGCGCTGAACCGGGATAATCAGTATTGAAAGTATATGGAGTTGATTTATTTTTTGTAATGGTAAAATAACTTCCTGACTGATCTGCAGTGCCGTTGCATGTTTCCCATGCTTTACCGGTTTCATCAAACCATATCAAGTGAATGCCGGTTCCAAGCAGGTGCAGTGTGCGTGGCCAGCCAGAATCGGGAACGGGTGAAATTGTATAGCTTGTATCTCTGCCGGTTAAAATAGCATAACTATAATCACCGGCTTTGAAGAAACTGTCAATAAATGTTTCATTCATTAAAGGCGTCCACCAGTTATAATTAGATACATATGTACTCATGTTCAGCGCATATTCGTTTTTGGAAAAATAAAGACCAAAAAAAGATGGTTCTCCGCTTGAATCAAATTCTGACTTCAAACTGCTGTATGGATAAATTGAAGTATCTCCTAAAATATACCAGGGATTACCAAATGACCATCCTTTAACAGTACTGCTGATTTGAAAAATTCTTTTTCCATTTAATGTGATGTCTATAAAATAAGTTGTGTCTGTAATGGAAGAGTCTTTGTTTGTAGAATCGATAATGGTTGGCTCATCAAGCGCATCAATTCCTTTTTGACAGGAAGAGCAGGCAATGATAAAAAATAATGGTATAATTAAAAATAACCCTGTTTTCACCTGGCAAATTTATTAAAATTGCAAAATTGTTATTCGCCCGAAACCACAGCAGCAGAAATATTCCCGTCTTCTTCTTCAACTTTTACATAATCATCAGGCGCTGTTGCAATAGAATAGCCAACATAATCCGGTTTAATAGGGAATTGTTTATGCATTCGTTCTACCAATACCAGCGTTTGAATACTCTTTGGATGAAACTGGGTAAAAGGCTTTAACGCATATACTAAAGTTTTACCGGTGTTGCTTACATCATCAACGAGCAGTACATTTTTATTATCAAAATTTATTTCTTCGCTTAGAGAAATTACTGCTGGTTTATGTTTATCAAGATGCAATGAAATAATTTTTATAGAAGATGAAATATATTCTTTCAGATAGCCTGCAACTTTTGATGCAATAAATTTGCCTGCACCTTCTACACCAAATTTACCGGCTCCCTGTATACCGATGATGATCAGCTCAGTATCATCTTCACTTAATTGCTCTGCAACTTCAAGTGCCATGCGATGCAGCTTTTCACCGATAACTTCGCCGGAAAGAATTGTTCTGTTTTCCATATAATCAAAAATAAGGAAGCGTTTTTACAGAAAGTCGTAAATGCAAAACTTTATCTTCGCAGCAAGTAAAAGTTTCGGAGTTTCATTGTTTTAAAACTGCATTGTTCTGATAATTTATAGTTTGAATAAACATTGAAGCACCGAAATATAGGAACGCTGAAACATTGAAATAATAAAACTATTTATGCAGCTTGTTTTCCAACTAATATTTATTGCAATTACCATCACAGCCGTTTGGCTGTTTGCAAAAAAAATAAGCCAGATTAGAAGAAATATTTTGTTGGGAGTAGATGAAACGCTTTCTGATAATAAATCTGAACGCTGGAAAAATGTTTTGCTGCTGGCATTCGGACAAAAGAAAATGTTTCGTAACCAGCTGGTGGCTGTAATGCATTTTATAATTTATGCAGGGTTTATTATTATAAACATTGAAGTGCTTGAAATAGCAATTGATGGCTTGTTTGGCACACATAGAATATTTTCAAAACCATTGGGCAGTTTATACCCGTGGCTTATTGATGCATTTGAATTTTTAGCTGTTGGTGTATTAACGGTTTGTGTAATTTTTTTACTAAGAAGAAATGCGCTGCATGTAAAGCGCTTGTGGATGAAAGAATTGAACGGCTGGCCTAAAAGCGATGCGAATTATATTCTAATTACCGAAATTTTATTAATGAGTTTTTTTCTTACGATGAATGCTGCTGATACAACATTACAGCTTCGCGGCTATGGTGAATATAAAAATCACTTAACAGGAAATTTTACATTCTCTCATTTTTTACAACCGGTTTTTGCAAGCATGAGCGATCAATCATTAATGATATTGGAACGTACCTGCTGGTGGCTGCATATTACGGGCATATTTGCTTTCTTAAATTACCTGCCTTACTCAAAGCATTTGCATATTTTATTAGCTTTTCCAAATGCATATTATACCAGGCTTGAACCAAAAGGCAAACTTGAAAATATGCCTGAAATTCAAAATGAAGTTTTATATGCAATGCAACCTGAACTGGCGCCAACAGAAGCTGTACCTAATCATAAAAAATTTGGTGCTAAAGATGTATTTGATTTAAGCTGGAAAAATTTATTGGATGCATATAGCTGTACTGAATGTGGCAGATGTACAGCAGCTTGTCCTGCAAACATCACAGGAAAAGTTTTAAGTCCGAGATTGATTATGATGAAAACCCGCGACAGGGCAGAAGAAGTTGGACGTAACATCAACCAAAATAAAAGTTTTGCTGATGATAATAAAACACTGCTGCATGATTATATAACGCCGGAAGAATTGCGTGCCTGCACTACCTGCCAGGCTTGTGTGGAAGAATGTCCTGTAAGTATAAATCCTCTTGATATAATTGTGCAATTGCGTCGTTTTTTAGTGATGGAAGAAAGCAATGCGCCGCAGGAATGGAATGCTATGTTCAGCAATACGGAAAATAATTTTGCACCCTGGAAATTTTCGCCTGATGAAAGAGATAAATGGACGGAAGCATAAAATATTTATCAATCTTTGTCCTCGTTTACAGTTAATTACCAATACATTTTAATTGAATAATTTAACTGGCAAAGCTTTTGCATTACTCTTGTTGTAGTACAGTATTAAAAAATTAAAAATGAGTCATCATGAAAAAGCTTTATACTGTTATAGCTTCTGTTGCGCTTTTATCCTTCTCTGCAACAGCCCAGCAAGAAACATTTTCTAATAGCAATAATGTAGGTCATCACATAAAATATTCTAATGCTGTAGCTAATGACAATTTAGTAAGCACAAAGATTAACCTTATGGGTAATCCTGTAAAAGATGTTATTACGTTACAGATCAATAACCCAAATCAAACAAAATACGAGTTGTCTTTATATTCATCAACGGGCAGAAAAGTAATAAGCATGTTATATGATCATCCTCCTGGTGTAAGTACAAAGCAAGTGTATGTTTCTGAATTGGAACGCGGAACCTATTTTCTTGTTGCCAGCAGTGAATATGAAAAGAAATCTATTGAAATTCTGAAACAATAAAATATATAACAGATCATACATACATGGCCCTGCAAAAGCGGGGCTTTTTTATTTCAACTTTAAATTTCTGCGGTTATCTTGCTTAAAATTATTTGCTTTGAGCGTACTGATATTTTTTGCTTACGCGGTTATTTTTTGTTTTCTTATTACAAGAATTTCTTTCTTTAAAAAAAAGCGGGTTAAATAATTATTGGTTAATTGGTTTATTTCTCATAAAAATTGCGGCTGGTTGTGTATATGGCTGGTTTTATAGTTTGCCCGCTAATATACAAACAAGTGATACCTGGCGTTATTTTAATGCTTCAACAAAAGAAACAGATCTGCTGTTAAGCCATCCGGTTACATTTATTAAAGATTTGTTTTTATACAGTTATACCTCGACCGGTAATTTGTTTGTTGCGCATAATTCATACTGGAACAATCTTAAAGATAACCTGTTGATAAAAATACTCGCGGTTATAAATGTATTCAGTTTTAAACATTATTATGCTGATGTGATCTTCTGCAACTTTTTTTTCTTTATTGGTTGTATTGCATTTTATCGTTTGTTAAAAGAAAAAATAAGTGCAAACAAATTTATTTTAATTGCTTTTGTGTTTTGCATTCCTTCATTTTTATTCTGGTGCAGCGGCGTACATAAAGATGGATTTGTTTTTATGGCAATTGCTTTATGTATTTTTTATTTTAATGAATGGATAACAGCAAAGCGCATATCTTTTACAGCAATACTTATATTTATTTTTTGTGTCCTTATATTGTTTGCCTTACGCAATTTTGTTTTGCTGTTGTTGTTGCCCGGGCTAATAACATGGTATTTATGTTATCATTATCCGCAAAAAAAAATTTTGTTGATAACCTGTATTTACGGCTTCGCAATTTTTATTTTTTTTATTTCTGGGTTTATCAGCGGCAGTATAAATTTTCCGGCTTATATAGTAAACAAGCAAATTGAATTTAAAGCTTTAGGTGGTAAATCTCAGTTAATGCTTCCTGAGCTTAAACCTGAATTTATAAGTTTTATTCAGTTTGTTCCTTACGCAATTGATACTGCTTTTCTCCGTCCTCATATAACCGAAACAGCAAACACTTTATACCTGCCTGCTATTGCAGAAAATATTTTATTGTATGCGTTGATTATCTTTTCAGCAATAAATGCTTACAGAAAAAGGAGGCAAAATATTTTTACTGAACCTGCAAAAGCGTTTATTATTTTTTGTTTTGTATTTGCAATCTCAAACCTGCTGATGATGGGCTATACGGTTACATTAACAGGGGCAATTGTGCGATACCGGAGTTTTATATTGCCTTTTATTATTGCACCCTTATCAGCTTTTATAAGTGTTGAAAAAAAGCCAGCAACTCCTGGTCATTCAACTAAAAATTAATAAGATTATTTACCAGAAGGTTTATAATATGTAAGCGCTTCAGGCATTAATTCTTTTAATTTTTGTATGCGCGAAGCATCGCTTGGATGATCGCTTAAAAATGTGGGTGGTTGAGAGCCGCCGGTATTTAAATTTGCCATGCGTGTCCAGAATGGTATTGCTTCCTGCGGATTGTAACCAGCCATTGCCGCGAATATCAATCCGTAATGATCCGCCTCTGATTCCTGGTTGCGGCTGTTAGGTAATAGCACACCTAATTCAGCAGTTGGACCAAAAACATTATTGAAAATATTTACCGTTTTTGCATCATTTCCCAAAGCAACATTACCTGCAACCTGTATATCCTGTGCAACCATTTCCTGGCTCATGCGCTCTCTGCCATGCCCTGCAACTGCATGTGTAATTTCATGACCTACCACAATAGCCAATGCATCTTCGTTTTGTGTAACAGGCAATATGCCTGTATAAACAACTACCTTACCACCTGGCATACACCATGCATTTACTTCTTTGCTCTCAACAAGATTAAATTCCCATTTATATTTGGAAACATCACTGGCCAGCCCCTTTTGCTGATAATATTGTGTAATAGCATTTGCAATGCGTTTGCCAACACGTTTAACCATTTCAGCATTATCATTAGTTACAGGTACAACTTTATTTTCAGTAAGGAATTGCCTGTATTGTGTAAGCGACATTTTTTCCATTTCGCTTTCAGAAACTAATGAAAGCTGGCTTCTGCCGGTAATGGCATTTCGTGTGCAGGAAAAAAAAACAGTTGCTGCAAATAATAACAGGAGAGGCTTAAATCTCATAAATAAATTCAATTAAAAAGTTGAAGAATATCAGTGTCTTCTTTTTTGCCGGTTGCTACGGCGGCGGTCACGGTGTTTCAGAATCGGTACTTTGCTTTCAGTTCCGTTAAGCAAACGATTTATATTCTTTTGATGCGTAAGTATTACCATTAAGGCAACTGCCACAGAAAAAATTCTATACAGTGTAACATCATCATTAAAAATAAAAAGTATAAATACAGCAAAAGCTACACTTGATAAAATTGAACTGAGCGAAACAAATCTTGTTAAATAAAGAACCAGTAAAAACACGCCCACACAGCATACAGCAACAATAGGCTGAATAGCTAATATCATTCCAAACAATGTTGCCACACCTTTGCCGCCTCTAAACCCGGCCCATATAGGAAATATATGCCCGGCAACGGCAGCGAGCCCAAGCCCGATCATAAAATTGGTTCTGTCCCAGTCATTTGATTTGGTTAAATAATATGGCAGTAAAATATACAGAGAAGTAGCAATAATACCCTTAACCATATCAGCGATCATAACCAAAGTGCCCCACTTTGCGCCCAGCACGCGGTAGGTATTGGTTGCACCGGCATTACCGCTGCCATAATCCCGGATGTCAACTCCAAAATAGTATTTACTAACCCAAACCGA
>Ga0206932_1079_pt1 | contig 19902 bp, 12 predicted proteins | sample Alteio_BWOrgHeat_18_FD_153244 | JGI IMG/M metagenome (GOLD analysis project Ga0206932, IMG submission 153244) | Enriched cells from forest soil in Barre Woods Harvard Forest LTER site, Petersham, Massachusetts, United States -... | ecosystem: Environmental > Terrestrial > Soil > Temperate forest >...
TGGCAGCATCGGCTTTGGTATTGGCATAGTAAATTTTATCTATCCTTGCCCAGTAAATAGCGCCCAGGCACATGGGGCAGGGTTCGCAGCTGGTGTAAATTTCGCAGCCGGCCAAACTATACGTTTCCAATTCCTGGCAGGCCAGGCGTATAACCGAAACTTCGGCGTGAGCGGTAGGATCATTATTCGGAACAACTCTATTGGCGCTTCGGGCCACCACCATGCCATCCTTTACTATCACGGCGCCAAACGGGCCGCCGTTTCCCTCTTTCACACTATATTCGGATAAGTCAATCGCCATCCGCATAAATTTTTCGTGGTTGTCCATATTATAATAAAGAGTTAGGAACAGGAATATGTTTTTAGCGCTTAAAAGAAAAACCCCAACTTTAAGCCGGGGTTTTTAATATCATTACGGGCATCTGCACCTACCTGCCGCAGGCAGGTAGGTGCAGATCTACCTATTTTTTATCCTTCGCATAAGCATCGTTCAGCGTTTTAATAGCATCAGCAGTTATGTCCAGGCTGGGATCGACAAATAATACGCCCGGGTTTGTTTTTGAATAAGTTAATACCAGTTTATAACCCTTTTCTTTGGCGTAAGTTTTAGCGAAATCGGTCAATTTCTTATAAAGACCATCGGTTTCTGCACCCTGCTCTTTTTGAAAATCAGCACCGGCGCTTTGCTGGTACTGCTGTAGTTCCTGTTGCTCACGCTGCAGGCGTTGTTCGGTTTCCTGGCGCTTATCAGCAGGCAAGTTTGCCATTATTTTCTTATAGTCTGCAACCTCCCGCTGAAACGACTGGTCCCTTGATTGCACATCAGACTGTGAGGTTTTGTATTTATCCTGCAGGCGCTTGTTCATATCCTTCGCATAATTATAGCTGCTCAACAAACTATCGGTATTTATATATACAGTTGCTCCTTTATCTGCTGAAGCTGTGGTTGCTGTGGATGCAGTAGTTGTTGTGGATGGGGTAGCGGTTTTATTATTGCAGGCCGCCATGCTTCCGGCAATAAATAAACCTAAAGTGATTTTTGTAAAAATAGAACCCGTGGTTTTCATTTAAATTTGTTTTTTTTGATGATAATGATGCGTTTTCAATATAAAAAACGGACATCATTTTTTAATAATATTTTTCACAAATATAAACTTTCATTACCAGTATCCTAATCATTCTGGAGGCTTGTTTTTATCGGATCATTTTTATCAACAATTGCTGATATTTTGGGGCAAAATGCGTACTTTTGTTGTTGGAACTCCTTGTCGGAGTGAGCTATTGTTTTAACCCAAATATGAGCGAAGAAAATCAGGACAAATCAAACTACTCAGCAGATAATATACAGGTTTTAGAAGGTTTAGAAGCGGTGCGCAAACGCCCTTCCATGTACATTGGCGATACAGGCGTAAAAGGCCTTCACCATTTAGTGTACGAAGTTGTTGACAACTCTATCGACGAGGCGCTGGCCGGCTATTGCGATACCATTAATGTTACCATACACAAAGGCAATTCAATAACCGTAGTTGATAATGGCCGGGGTATACCAACCGGTATTACCACTAAAGAGCAGGTATCGGCCCTGCAAATTGTAATGACCGTTTTGCACGCCGGCGGTAAATTTGATAAGGATACATATAAAGTATCGGGCGGTTTGCATGGTGTTGGTGTAAGCTGCGTTAACGCGCTGTCTATCCACATGAAAACCGTTGTTGAGCGCGATGGTAAAATATTTACCCAGGAGTACTCGCAGGGCAAGCCTTTATTTGAGGTGAAAGAGATTGGCCTATCCGACCGTACCGGCACTACACAGACCTTTCAGCCCGACCCGGAAATATTTAGTTTAACTACCGAGTTTAAATATGATACGCTGGCTGCCCGGCTGCGGGAACTGGCTTATTTAAACAAGGGCATCCGTTTAACTTTAACAGACGAACGTGAGCCCGAAGCTGACGGAACTTTCCCTACAGAGGTATTTTATTCAACAGGGGGCTTAAGCGAATTTGTGAAATTTCTGGATGGCACCCGTACCTCAATTATACCTGAACCAATTTACCTGGACGGTATAAAACAGGGCATACCGGTTGAATTGGCCCTGCAATACAATGATACTTATACCGAAAACGTACACTCGTACGTAAATAATATTAATACCATTGAGGGCGGTACCCATGTGGCTGGTTTCCGCAGGGGTTTAACCCGTACCTTAAAAAGTTATGCCGATAAGGAAGGCCTGCTGAAGAACATGAAGATAGAAATTACCGGCGACGACTTCCGCGAGGGGTTAACCGCTGTAATTTCGGTAAAAGTACAGGAGCCGCAATTTGAAGGCCAAACCAAATCAAAACTGGGCAACAACGAGGTAATGGGCGCGGTTGATATGGCCGTAGGCGAAATTTTAGGTAATTACCTGGAAGAACACCCCAAAGAAGCCAAAATGATCGTTAATAAGGTTATACTGGCGGCTACGGCCCGCGCTGCGGCCCGCAAGGCGCGCGAACTGGTGCAGCGTAAAAGTGTGATGGGCGGCTCAGGCTTACCGGGCAAACTTTCTGATTGCGCCAACAGCGATCCGGCTTTATGCGAATTGTATTTGGTGGAAGGTGACTCGGCAGGTGGTACTGCCAAACAGGGCCGTGACCGCGAATACCAGGCTATTTTACCTTTAAGGGGTAAAATACTGAACGTGGAGAAAGCTATGGAGCATAAAATTTACGAGAACGAGGAAATAAAAAATATGTTTACCGGCCTGGGCGTAAGCCGCGGCACGCCTGAAGATGATAAGGCCCTTAATATAGCTAAACTGCGCTACCATAAAATTGTGATCATGACGGATGCGGATGTTGACGGTTCGCATATTACAACGCTGATACTTACTTTCTTCTTCCGTTATATGAAGGAGCTGATAGAAGCCGGCTATGTTTATATAGCATCGCCGCCATTGTACCAGGTTAAAAAAGGGAAGGAATCTGAATATTGCTGGACGGAAGAACAACGCGACGTAGCCATACAAAAACTAAAAGGCGCCGGTAAGGAAGATAGCGTACACGTACAGCGTTACAAAGGTTTGGGCGAAATGAACGCCGAGCAGTTATGGGAAACCACCATGAACCCTGCTACCCGTACCTTAAAGCAAGCCAGCATTGAAAACGCTGCCGAATGCGACCATACCTTTTCTATGCTGATGGGTGATGAGGTTGCGCCGCGCAGGGCATTTATTGAAAAGAATGCCAAATACGCGAGAATAGATACTTAGGATTTCGGAATTCGCCTGCCGCAGGCGGGGTAGGTTGAATTCGGAATGTTAAGGTAAAGTTTGGAGCCGCTCATTGAGCGGCTTTTTTGTTTGTCTGAACCATGATTTGTAGGATTCGGGGATTGTAGGATTGTTTGTAACGGGATAAAGCCATCTGAATTTAAGTAAAATATATTAGTAAATTATATATATAAGAATATTATGTATATAATTTCTTGTTGTTTTATATTTTATTTATATATTTGTACTATGAGAGATAATTCACTATTAAAAGGCACACTACAAACCATTATCCTGAAATTACTGGAGGATAACGGGCGTATGTACGGTTACGAGATAACGCAACGGGTTAAAGATGTATCAGGCGGGGGCATTATGCTTACCGAGGGGGCGCTTTACCCGGCCCTGCATAAACTACAGGCCGATGGTTTTTTGAAAACCACAACAGAGATAGTAGACGGCCGCGCCCGCAAATATTACCTGCTTACCGAACATGGGGGAAAGGAAGTAACCAATAAAGTTAACGAAGCACAGGCTTTTATTGAGCAGATGCAAAATTTGTTGAACCTTAAACCTGCGGTAAAATGAAACTCACCAACGAACAGCAGGAATTTATCAAGAAAAATCTGCGGGATAACCTAAGGTATAGAGAAACCTATGAAGAGTTATATGACCATATACTTACCGCTTTCGATCATACACCGGATGGCTTAAGCTTTGAGAACGCCGTTAATAAAATTATAAATGATGATTTTGGAGGTTTTAACGGCTTGGCTATGATTGAGGACAGGTATCAACGCACGGCTTCGAGTGAAATTAAGAGGCTGTATTTAATGTATTTAACCAAATGCCTGAAGCTGCCCTTAATAAGTTTTCTTGTAATAAGTGTGGCAGCGGTTTATTATATGGTCTGTCAGCCGTGGTTTGGCTATTCAATTTTATATACATGTATTTTATTAATAAACCTTATCCCGGTAACATTATTTTATATAAGACCTATCAGGACAGGATATATTTGGGGCCGCATTAAAGGATCGGTCAAGAACCGTGGGTTTCTCTGGCTGCGATATATTCCCATAGCAATACTTCTTGGTGTGTTCGGAATAATTCCCTGGATTTTTTTAGAAGACTCGAACCCCTCACATTGGTTTAAAAATGCGCCTCCGGCTATTATAACGGTAATACTCATTGCTTTTATGATACATACCGTGGCTTCTTACAGGGTTTACCGGCATGATTTTAAAGTAAGCCTTCCTAAAAAGTGAAACCAACCCAACAACAAAAGCAATGGCTTCAGGATTAATTATGCTAGGCTATGGCATACTATACATTAGACATTAACAAACAACTTTTTAATATAACACCTAATTCATTAAACATTTGATATGAAAGTTTTGCAAATAATAAAACCCGGCGTGACGGCCTTGCTGCTCGTTGGTTTAAGTCTGTCGGCATTTAGCCAAAAACTAAGCGATATACAGAAAAGCAGTTTGCGAGCGCCTGACAAGGTTAAAATAGATGGTAACTACGATGAGTGGGGCACATGGCAAGCCCATAATACCGACATCCGGGCGTATTATACGATGGCAAATGATGATAAAAATCTTTACCTGGTAATACTTTCGCAAGGGCCCTACCCCAACAAAAAGATGACACTTGGCGGAATTTCACTTATCATAAGCCATTCGCTCGATAAAAAGAAACGGAAAAACGCGCCCGATAATATAAGCATCACCTTCCCGGTTACTGATAAACAGAAGGCTGTTAGCGTAAACGCGTCCTTAGATAAATATTTCAATAATTGGTCGTACGACAAAAGAACCGGGCACCAGGCGCAAATTGATTCGTTACAAGCGGCTATAAATACACAGGCAGAAGCTGCTTTTAAAGAAATTAGAGTTATAGGTCTTAAAGACGTAGATACGGTTATTTCAATGTACAATACAGCGGGCATAAAAGCCGCGGTGCGTTTTAATAATAACCTGCTAATGGGCTGCGAAATAGCTATACCGCTAAAATACCTGGGGCTTGACCCTGCCAACCCAACTGCCTTTAGCTATGCTATTAGATTGAACGGGACCAAGTCGAATAGAATAACATTTCACCCAACAGGGCCCGTTACACCGGCCATGCAGGATATAATGGATAAAGTACAAAATCAAATAATTACCGACCCTATCGAATTATATATGATGGATCCGAAAGATTTGTGGGGTGAGTATACTCTGGCGAAGAAATAATAAATAATCGCATCATTGCAATGACGTTGCGTAATTTGTAAAATTTAATATGCTGATTATTAAACATTTATAAAAATGAAACACTCTTCCGATTAAATAACTGAAAAAATAGTTGTATAACTGAAAAATAAGTTATATGTTTGGGTTATGGAAGAATTAACAAAAACCGAAGAGCGCGCGATGCAAATATTATGGAAGCTGAAACGGGGTTTCGTGAAAGACATCATTGATGCCATGCCCGATGACCCCAAGCCGCCCTATAATACCATATCATCAGTAGTGCGCCTGCTTGAAAAGAAAGGCTATATAGGCTATAAGGCTTACGGCAAAACCTATGAATATTTCCCGCTCATCACCAAATCAGAATACCGCAAGGCATCAGTAGGAAAAATGCTGTCGGGTTATTTTGATAATTCGGCCGAGAGCCTTTTTTCGTTTATGCTGAAAGAGAACCAGCTAAGCCAGGAAGATATTAAAAAGATCAAGGACATCATCAATAAAAACAAACCAATATGAGCGCGATAATTTATCTGCTGCAGGTAAGTGCATGCATGGCCTTTTTTTATGGCTTTTATTTTTTCAGTTTGGGAAGGCTTACCTTTTTTACTATTAACCGGTGGTATTTGCTGTTTACCCTGCTTATCAGTTTTGTTATTCCTGCACTTACCATTCATGTGCACCGCGATTATCAATATTTGCCGGTAACACAAAATGTTTCAACCGCCGCTACGGTGTACGCACCGCCAAATTTATCGGCGCAGGTCCATCAAACTGCGGTGGAGAATACCATTAACTGGTCGCAGGTATTAAATTGGGGTTATGTACTGGTGGCAATAGCGTTGTTTGTTCACTTATTAATTACACTGATAAGGTTCTTTATCAAACTAAAATACCGGAAGGTTGACCGTATTGGCCGCGTTAATATTTTGCGCGGCGATAAAAACCTCCCCAACGGCTCGTTCCTGAATTACATATTCTTAAATGACGATGAACTAAGCCCCGATGAACTGCAGCAGATCATCGCTCACGAAATGCTGCATGTTAAATACCTGCACTCGGCCGACAGGATCATTGCTAAAATCATTCAGATCATATTATGGTTCAACCCGTTTATATACCTGTATGCCCGCTCGATCGAAGAAAACCACGAGTTTGAGGTTGACAGGGAGATAGCCCGCTCGACCGATAAAAACAATTATGCCGGCCTGCTGCTGCATTTATCGGTAGCGCGCCAGGGTATGCTATACCATAGCTTTAGCAAGGTTCCGCTTAAAAAACGCATTGTTATGCTGTTTAATAAGCCATCGGCAAATATGAAAAAAGCATTATACATTGGGTTAATACCTTTAATAATACTAAGCTGCTTTGCCTTTGCGCGGTTAAAAAATGATGATAAAAAGCCGGTTGTAGATAAAAAACCATTCAGCGTAGTTAACGGGTTGGATAAATTAGGTAGAACCCCGCTTGTTTTAATTGATAAGGAACCCTATCCCAGCGATATATTATATAAAATAAGCAGCTTATGTATTGGGTGGACGGAAGTATCCCTTCCTGAAAAAGCGGTAAAAAAATATGGCACTAAGGCTAAGGATGGTTTAGTTATTATATATACAAAAAACGGCAGGGTTATTACCATGACACCCATTGAACGGGAAAACCTGGTTAAAGAAACGGCTGTACCCCGTACCACATTTTTTACCCGTTTAACGTTAAAAAAAGAGAACGGGGAGCTTTATGATAAAATATTTATAAACATATTAAATACCACTTCGGTAGCCACCATATCGCACGGGGGAAAGGCAGCGTTTTTTATTAATAAAGAATTTTATGATGAAAACAGGTTTAAAAATTTATCCCCATCAAGTATAGCTTCTTTATCAGATGAGGGGCCCAGGGCCTGGCCTAAATTGAAAGGCTATGAAACCGTTTTATATTATAAAACAAAAACGGATGAAAATAAAAAGGGACCATTAGACCAATCTGCACCGCAACAACAGAAGAAAGATGCGAAAATTGAAACACCGGAAAAAACCACCCCCTTATACAGTGTTATTGGTGGATCGGAGCATTTCGGAAAAAATCCGGTGGTTTTAATTGATGGTAAAGAATATCCCGCAGCTATATTGTATAATATCAGCGGATCATGCCTTAACGGATCAAGTTCGGGCCCGGGGAATGATGCCGACATACAAAAATACGGACCAAGGGCTAAGGATGGGGTTATTAATATAAGAACAAAAAACGGCACGATTACCTATATGACACCGTTGCAAAAGAATATCCTAAATGAAAACTCGGCCAAAGAAGCCGCGGTGCCGTTAACGCAATTCTATACAAAGCTGGTATTAAAAAAAGATGATGGTAAACCATACGACAAAATAATTATTCATTTCCCGCATGGATCGGAAACATCCAGTAATGAACATGGCGCTAAAGCTGCTTTTTATGTTGACGGAAAACGTTACAGTGAAGATGCCGTTAAAAAGTTCTCACCTAAATTTATAGCTACATTAAATGGTGAGGGCGGTATTGAAAGCCCAAAAACACATCCGGAGAAGTGGCCAAATGTGCAGGATTGTGAATCGGTGATCTATTTTACAACAGGGGCGCAACAGAAAAATACGCAAACTCAACCACTCAAAGAAATAAACCGGCGGTACAGCGTTATTAGCGGCCTGAAGGGTTTAGGCGAAAACCCGGTGGTTTTAATTGATGATAAACCTTACCCGGCATCTATATTATATAAAATAGGCAAAGCATGTATCAGGGGTACCGGTATATGGCTGCCTGCCGATGCGGTAAAATATTACGGGCCAGCTGCAAAGGATGGCCTGGTTAAGATAAAAACAAACGGCCAGGTCACTTTCATGACAGCTATTGACCAGGAAAACATTAATGCCGAAGCTTCGGTACCCCTAACACGTTTTTATAGCCGGATACACCTGAAAAAAGACAATGGTGAACCTTATGATAAAATAATTATGCACCCGACAGCCGGTGGTGAGGTCTCGGCTAATTTAGATCCAGACGATAAAGCGGCTTTTTTGATAGATGAAAAAGTATACGATGAAAGTAATATAAACCAAGTGCCTGCGGCAACTATTGCTAAAATAACCGGCGAATACGGAGTAGAGGGCAACAAGCTATGGCCCAGTTTACAGGAGTATACAGCCATATTCACTTTTAAAACAATTGGTGAGAAACCCAGACTACTTGTTGCAGATATTAGAGAATTTAATGCCAAACACTATAAAATAAAATCAACCGATCATTTGGGCGACCTTTTAAAGATGCTGCCCGGTGTAACAGTTAATGATGGAAAATCTGTTTCGTATAATGGTAAGATAATTGATACTTTAGATGTTATGAATATGGTTCCCGGTCAGAAATTTACCAGGGCAGCCACTCTAAATCCGATGAATGCCCTGGCCCATATGCCTGCCGAAAGTATTGACCTGGTGCAAATAATTAATGCGAGCAGTGTTGACCCGAATAAAAAACTCGCTATGCGTATTATTAAAACGGACTGAGCAAATTGATCAAACCAAATCATTGATCTGTTAAATCTTGTTATTTTATGTTAACAAATGTTAACGTATAGTGCTAATTGCCTTTATATCAATTACCTTTATGTAACTAAATTAATAGTAATAAAACCGTTACTTTATTTACTAAATATTTAGTTATATATTAGACCTAACCTAAACCACCAATATGAAGCAAATAACCTTTGCCACAATCGCATTATGCTTCTTTATTTTTACGGCCAAAGCACAAAGTTCGTATAGCATTAAAGGTATCACTGTTGATACGGCATTAAAAACCAAATTAAGCGCTACCGTAATAGTAATGGATGCTAAAGATTCTATACTGCGCAAATCGGCGTTGTCGGCTAATGATGGATCATTTGTTATTGATGGCCTTACAGCAGGCAGGTTTTTGGTACAGATAATTTACCCCGATTATGCGGATTTTGTAGAGCGGATAACGCTTGGCCCGGCTAATAAGGAAAATGATTTTGGCAATATAAAAATGAGCCCTATGGCACGCTTGCTGCAGGAAGTGATTATAAAAAGCGAAGTTACTCCGGTTAAAATTAAAGGAGATACTACCGAATTTAATCCACGGGCATACGTAATACAGCCAAATGATAAGGTAGAAGACTTGTTAAGGCAGTTACCGGGCATAGAAATAGATAAGGACGGCAAAATTACGGCCCAGGGCGTGGCGGTGCCTAAAGTTTTGCTGGATGGGGAAGAGTTTTTTAGAGATGACCCCACATTGATTACCCGGAACATACGCGCAGATATGGTTGATAAAGTACAACTATATGATAAAAAAAGCGACCAGGCTACATTTACAGGCATTGATGATGGCGTAAGGACCAAAACCATCAATATTAAGCTAAAGGAAGATAAAAAGGTAGGTTACTTTGGAAAAGTTAGCGGCGGCGCAGGCAATGCGGGTTATTATGAAGGACAGGGATTGTTTAACCGTTTTAAAGACAAATATAAATTCTCGGTGTACGGTACCGTTTCAAATGATGGGAAGATGGGCCTCGGTTTCCAGGATAATACGTCATTAGGAATGGGAAATATACAGATAAGCGATGATGGCGGCTCAATAACCATTTATGGCGGTGGCGGCGATGCATTGGATGCAGAAAGCTATCGGGGGGCCGGGTTGCCCCAATCAAAAACAGGGGGCGTGCACTATGATAATAAATGGAATAGTGATAAGGAGTCGATCAATACTAATTATAAAGCAGGATCATTAGGTATTAATACCGATAGAACGAATATCAACCAGTCAAACTACAATGACTATATTACTAAAAGCTATAATACATCAAATCAGTACAATTATACTTTCAGGCAAAAGGCCGATGCTATTTATACAACAACATTGAGCCCTGCTGCCAACTTAAAATTTGATGTAAGCGCTACTGAAAAAAACACGGAGAATGACAATACAAGCTCAAACATTACCCGTAATGGCGACGACGTGATCAAAACAACGGATAATTCGACCAGAAATACCAAAGGGCATACAAAAATGGTATCTGCAGATATCTTATACACCCAAAAATTAAAGAAAGTGGGGCGCACTTTTTCATGGGATATTAATGGTAATTACAGTAATGATATTTCAAATCAGTTTTATAAATCAGACCTTTATGACGCAATAAAAGCAAAAGATACGCTTACAAATCAATATAAACCAAGTATAAATAATGTTTTGGTTTTTAATAGCAATATTACTTATACCGAGCCAATAACACCCAAATTTGCCCTTACATTTAATTACGGACTGGCCTTAAGCAATCGTCACTCTGATCAGGAGACATATAACCAGTCGGTACCAAACTCCGGAAATTATGATGTATTGGATACTACTTATAGTAATAATTTTAAATACAACGTACTAACCAACCAGGTAGGGGCGGTATTTAACTACCGCGGCGGCACCAAAACAATTTTAACTTTTGGCACAAGGGCAAACGCGGTTACGCGTACACAAACAGATGTGGTTAGCGGGATACCTTATAAAAGAAACTATATTAACTGGAAACCCCAGGTAACATTTCAATACCGCCCCGCGCAGTCACAAACACTTAATTTAACTTATAATGGTACCAGCCAGCAACCTGATATTAGCCAGATACAGCCTATACGTGTTAATGCTAATGCAACCAATATAGTTATAGGTAACCCCAACCTGCAACCATACTTTATGCATACGGTGAATATGAATTACTTTTCATTTAAACCAACATCAGGAATGTCTTTAAATGCCTATAGTTATTTTAGCTACACTGCCGATCCTATTTCGGGTAAAACTGTTACAGATACGTCTACCTTCCACTCGGTTACCCAGTATGTTAATTTACCGGTTGGTAATTACAACTACAGCATTAGCGGTGGCTTTAGCCAAAAAATAAAGGTATTTGATATGCAGGCAGGCATATCAGCAAACAGTAGTGGCAATAGCTATCATAGCTATAACAATAATGTGCTGTATGCTAATAATAACTATAATTATGGTTTATCGGCCAATCTGTCAAAAAATAAAATAAAAAAATATACCCTTTCAGTTAATGGCGGCCCCACCTGGACTATAACCTCAAGCTCGCCAAAGTCAAAAAATACGCTTGATACTAAATCGCTGGGGTATAATATAAACGGACGGGCAACTGTATACCTGCCCGGAAAGTTCCAGATCGCATCTGACATACAAGATAATTATCAGCCAAAAACACCTAATCTGCCCTCGCTTACCACTACTATGTGGAACGCCTCTATCAATAAAACCTTCTTAAAAGAGGATGCGCTTAAATTGTCTGTTACAGCTAATAATATCCTTAACCAGGATCAAAGTGCTGTCAGTCAAAGTGGTAATAGCCTTAACCAGAGTTTTTCTAATTCGATAAGGCGATATTTTATGTTCAGCATTAGCTGGGACTTTAAAAAATTTGGCACTACAAAAAATTAATAAACCATGAAAACCACCATCATACTCCTTATCAATATTTTAACCGGTAATTTACTGTTTGCGCAAAGCGACAAGATTGTAACTGCCGGCACTATTGAATATGAAAAAAGCGTAAATATGTTTGCCCTTGGCCGTGAAATGCTTAAATCAGTACAAACAAACAGCATGATGAGCCCGATATATGAACAGGCTTTTGACCAGTATCAAAAAAACCGCCCGCAATTTGGCGTAGTTAAAAGTACATTAACATTTGGCAACAATAAAACCCTGTATACTCCCGGAAAAACAGATAATGTAACGCCTTTTATGGGATCTGCATTAGTTATAGGCCAGTATAATACGGTTTATACAGATCTGTCAGCAAACAAACGTGTAGTGCAAAAGGATATTTTAGACGACCACTACCTTTTAACAGATAGCTTAAGCAAAATAAAATGGAAAATAATAGGCGGCAGCGAAGATATTGCCGGTTATCCATGCCGTGAAGCTCACGGCGTTATACAGGATTCTGTATACATAGTGGCTTTTTTTACCGATAGGATACGGATAAATAGCGGTCCGGAATCATTTTCTGGATTACCTGGTATGATATTGAAACTGCTTTTACCCCACGAACATATAACCTATACCGCTACAAAAGTAATACCTGAGGTTGTGCCGGCCAAGCCCATTGCGCCGCCAATAAAAGGAAAACCGCTAAATAATAAGCAGTTATTTGACATGGTAAAACGTTTCGGTAGTTACGGCAAGTTTTATATGCTTTGATAATTATTGAATGAGTGAATGAGTGAATGAGTGATGGAGTGATGGAGTGATGGAGGTTGGACCAGGTGGACCAGGTTGGACCAGGTTGGACCAGGTAGTTCGGGTGGTCCGGGTGCGTCAGCGCATCATTCCCCTGCAAAATACGCAACAATAGCCTTTGCCTGTTTGCCGTTAACCACTTCCTGCAGGGTATCGGCATTGGCTTCGCGTATTTTTTTTACCGATTTAAAATATTTCAGCAGTTTTTCGGCGGTGGTTTTGCCTATGCCTTCTATCAGTTCCAATTCGGTGGCGAGGGTGCCTTTATCCCGTTTTTTACGGTGAAAAGTTATGCCAAAACGGTGCGCCTCGTCCCGTAAATGCTGTATTACTTTTAACGTTTCCGATTTTTTATCGAGGTACATGGGGTACTGGTCGCCGGGATAATAAATTTCCTCCAGCCGTTTGGCAATGCCTATAATAGTAACCTGCTTATCAATGCCCAGCAATTTCAAACTTTTTACCGCCGATGATAACTGCCCCTTTCCGCCGTCAATTACAATGAGCTGCGGCAGGCCGGTATCTTCATCCAGCACACGGCGGTAGCGTCTTAAAACCGCTTCTTCCATTGTGGCGAAATCATCAGGACCAACTACCGTTTTCACGTTAAAATGGCGGTAATCTTTTTTTGATGGCTTCCCATCCCTGAAAACCACGATGGCCGATACCGGGTATTTCCCCTGGAAATTAGAGTTATCGAAACATTCAATATGCCGGGGTAACTGGTTCATGCGCAAATCTTTCATCAGCTGCGTAAGCAGGCGCTCGGTACGTATTTCGGGGTTTAGTTTTTCGTATTGGTCTATGCGTTCCTTTTTAAAGAACTGCACATTTTTTTGCGACAGGTCAAGCAATTTCCGTTTCTCGCCCAGCTTGGGCACCGTAAATTTTACATTCGAGCCATCCACGCCGATATTAAATGGCACAATGATCTCTTTCGATTCACTGTTATACCGGCCCCTGAATTCGGTAATGGCCAGTGTAAGCAGCTCTTCATCACTCTCGTCCAGCCGCTTCTTCAACTCAATGGTTTGGGTTTGAATAATGGTGCCGTTCATCACTTTTAAATAGTTAACAAACGCAATTTTTTCCTCGCTGGCTATGCTAAACACATCAATATCGGTGATAGACGAATTAACCACCGTTGATTTGCTTTGGTAATTCTCCAGCAGTTCAAATTTTCTTTTCAGCCGGTGCGCCAGTTCATAATTCATATTGGTAATGGCGTTATCCATTTCCGTTTTCATTTCGCGCAGCACCGCGCCGATCCGCCCATTTAAAATATCCTTTATTTCTTCAATGCTGTTATTGTAATCATCTTCGGTTTGGTAGTCCTGGCAAGGACCCTTGCAGTTACCCAGCTGGTACTCCAAACAAACCCTGAACTTGCCTGCATCTATATTTTGTTTGGTTAGTGCAAGGTTACAGGTGCGTAACGGATAGGTTTCCTTTATCAGCCCTAAAATAGCGTGCATCATGCTCACCGAAGCATAGGGGCCGAGGTATTTGGAGCCGTCTTTAACTATGCGCCGCGTCCAGAATATGCGGGGGAAACGCTCGTTTTTAATAATGATCCAGGGATAAGTTTTATCATCCTTGAGCATTACATTGTAACGAGGCTGGTGCTTTTTTATCAGGCTGTTTTCCAGCAGCCAGGCATCCACCTCGGTATCAACAATGGTAAAACTTATATCGCGTATTTTAGAAACCAGCACACGTGTTTTGGCATTTACATTGGTGTCTTTATTAAAATAGGAGGTAACCCGGTTGCGCAGGTCCTTGGCTTTGCCTATATAAATGAGTTCGCGTTCCGTATCCCAAAACTGGTAGATGCCGGGTTTATGGGGAATGTTTTTTAGCGCGGTCTTGTAGTCAAATTTCTCCATACTTCAGTTATTGGTTATTGAGTTAGTAGTTATTGCATAACTATAACCTTACAACCTTCAAACTTTACAACCTTCCAACGAAATTAAAAACTCAACTTCTTTTCCACTTCATTGGTGCCCTTTTGCTGCTGTTTGTACTTATTACAGTCCAATTCAGTGGTTAACGGATCTTTGGGGAGTTCGAAATTCCTATCCTTTTCAATGCCCAGCGACTGGTCGGCGTAAACCTTTTTAAGGTACAGTGCAAATATAGGTAGTGCCGAATTAGAGCCCTCACCTGTATGGGTTGAACGAAAATGAAAATCACGGTCCTCACAGCCGGTCCATATACCAGTAACCAATTGTGGGACCGCACCAATAAACCAGCCATCAGAATTATCAGATGTTGTACCTGTTTTACCGGCAATAGGATTAGTGAAATTGTATTTCCAGCGTAAGCGGTTGCCGGTTGCATGAACATCCATGTCTACCACACTTCTCAGCATATCAACCATTACGTACGCATCCTGTTCATTCATCGCCTGTTTAACTTTGGGTGAATTGTTATAAAGCACGTTGCCATTTTTATCTTCAATACGCAATAAAAAGGTGGGTTCGGTCCATAAACCATGATTAACAAACGCGGAGTAAGCCCCTGTCATATCAAATACAGTTGCATCAAACACACCCAGGCATATGCTTGGATACGGGTCTACATGGGTGGTAATGCCCATTTTCTTGATCAATTCAACCACTAATGGGGGTTTAATCGTATCCATGATACGGGCAGTAACCCAGTTTTGCGAATGGGCCAGCGCACTCCGCAATGTTATCATGCCGGGAATGGTTTCTGTGGGTGATGATGCGGGTGTCCAGTCAGGGCTGCCTGGATTTTTGATAGTAATGGGCACGTTATCTACCTCGTAGCAAGGCGAATAAGCATTTTGAATAGCTACCGCGTAAGTAAATGGCTTGGCGGTGGAACCTACCTGCCTGCTGCCTACTTTTACCTGGTCGTATTTAAAATGCTCAAAGTTAATGCCACCCACCCAGGCCTTAATATAGCCGGTAGCAGGGTCCATACTCATTAACGAGTTATGCAGCAGCATTTTACTATAAAGCACCGAATCAATCGGCTTCATAAACGTGTCAACATCCCCATGCCAGGTAAACAGGTCTAAAGAATCGGGCGTATTAAAATTCCGGTCTATTTCTTCGTCGGTTGCGCCCTGCAGTTTTAATGACTTATATCTGTCAGACTGTTGAATGCCACTATTAATTACCAGGTCGTAATTATTGGTTCTTTTTGCCATATTAACACCTTTCCACTCCGCGTTGAACTGGTTTTGCAGGTCGCGCATATATTCACGCTGTGCCTCTTCAGCATAGCCTTGCATCCTGTAATTTATGGTGGTGTATATTCTTAAACCATCGCGGTCAAGATCATAAGGAGTCACACCGTCAGGTTTTAAAATAGAGTTGTTTTTGAATATTTTTTTCACTTCATCTTTTACAACAGCCCTGAAATAAGGCGCCAATCCTTCAATATGATTAATGGGATGAAAATCGATGTCAAGGGGTTTTGCCTGGCATTCTTTTGCCTGCCCTTCTGAAAGGAAGCCTTCACTTGCCATGCGGCCTAATATAAAATCGCGCCTTTGTTTTGAAGCCCCGGCATGTTTGAGGGGCGAATATTTTGTAGGCGCTTTTAACAATGCTATTAATGTAGCAGCCTGCTCAGGTGTTAATTTGTCTGCCGTGGTATTAAAATAAGTTTGCGCCGCCGATTGTATGCCGGCTGTGTTATTGCCAAAATCAACCGTATTCAAATACATTGTGAGAATCTCTTGCTTGGTATAATGTTTCTCTATCCTTATGGCAATTATCAACTCGCGAAGTTTTTGAAGAATACGATTTATCACATTAGTTGCCGGTTTTTCATCAGCAAACTGATTTTTTGCCAATTGTTGGGTGATAGTGCTTGCTCCCTGTCGTTTGCCTATCATTCCATAAAGAATGATGGAAAATTCGCGCCCGAAATCAATACCCGAATGGGAATAAAAATGATTATCCTCCGTGGCAACTAACGCATTTATTACATTTGGGGATAGCTTTTTGAAAGTTACATTTGAGCGGTTTGCCTTATAGTAATATTTACCCAGTATTTGCAAATCGTGTGTGCCGGGTATACTATCTGACGCGTATATCAGCGTTGCCTGGTCACTTTTAGGGTTTTCAAGATCGTGTAAGGAAGGCAACGCCCCAAACACACCAAAAGTGGCAAGGCTTATCATTATAATAATAAACGCGAAGCAGCCTATAAAAAACCGCCAGATGTACCAGTTGTACCTCTTTATTTCCTGCTCCGAAAGTTTAACGATCATTTTTAATAGGTTTGCTGGTAATAGTAAATATAATCATCCAATAATTTCTTGCCGGCTAATTTATTCAGATTTTCTTGGGTTATAATAAAAAAACTGTATTTATCCTTCGGTACTTTCATTACCTCGGGCAACAGCGGAGCAAATGCCTTTGCAAAATCTCTTACTGTAGTTAGGCTATAAAACCGCCCTACATATATCAATTGGTTATCGCGCCCGGCATCTTTTAACTGGTGCGTGATGGCATTAGCCTTAAAATTGGTGCGAATAAACTGCCCTATCCCAAAACGGGAAGATGCCAGGTCTGTTGTACCGCTGCTTACATTTATTACAAAATAATAATTGGTACTGTCGCGGGTGGAGAAGATGCCCGACACGGTTTTAACCGGCTGTTTATTTTGAATGGGAGTTTGCTCCACGGATTTATTTGCTACCGGTTTTTCTTCCACATAAACTGGCGCTTTGCGGTTACGGTTATAGGCTGTTTCTTTTTGGTAATCAAAAGGTGGCGTAAAGAATGCACCGGCGGTATCGGTATCCATTATGGCAAAGTTTTGCGCCGATAATTCGGGTGTATTTGCTGTAATATAGTCTAAATGCTGTTTTACCAACGGTGTTATCAACTGGTCTTTCGGGTAATTGGTAATAATGTTTTGCAGGTCGGCGCTAAAGGGTCCTAATTTTTCCAGATGCCCCGCCGACATTGCCCGCAGATAATATAATTGTACCAGCAGATTATTGCCGGGGTATTGTTTTACTAAACTATCGGCAATGCTCATAACCTGCGCGTATTTCCGTTGACGGTACAGGTTATATACTATATTATACGCTTCATTGAACCGGGCGTCTTTATCATCGAGTTTTTTACTGTAATCCGGGTCGATAATTACTTTGGCAAAAACAGTTTCAGGGTAATCTTTTAACAATATGTTCTTATACCCGTTTGACCGATCCGCATCTATATCACTGTATAAGCGGTACAAATTATAATATACCGATGCTTTATTAGGATCGCCAGGAAATTTATTTAAGATAAATTCAAAGGTTGCTATGGCATCTTTTTTATCCTCTAAAATATCGCGGTAAAAATTGGCTATATCCACATACGCGTTATAAATGCGGTTATTTGATTGCGACAGCAAAGCGGGGGTAAGCGGCAGGTTCTGTATTAAACTTTGCCGATAAGTACCCGCCGACACATCAGTTGTGCTTTTGCGCATACCACCAGGCAGCGCATCCGGGTCGCCAATACCAGCCACAGCTGCTACCGAATTATTATTGTTGATACCGCCATTTGCCCGACTGCTTATGCGCCAGTTGTCTTCCGGTTTTCTGTTTCCCCATCTTCGCTTAAAGTCGGTGTACCCCTGGCTAACGGCAATAGCGTTATAAAAATAAAAACTGGTGCCTGTAGCCGGGTTGCCCGTAGGCGTACCCTGGTTAGCTGCAAAAGCATTGCTTGCCATAGCGTTGTTAGCGGCAATAACCTGCTGCTGCAAAATTTGGGCATTAACCATAGCGTCAATGCGTATTTTACGTGTTTTTTCGTCCAGCTTGGCTAATATCTGTAAAGTTTCTTCACGGGCTATGATCTGTAGCTGATCAACCAGCAACTGCAGGTTATTACCTTTCTTTTGAATGGCCTGATAGCCCGGGTAATTAGTTGAAAGGTTGGTTAGCGTACTGTCATAGTATTTTTTTGCATTTACATAATCAGCTTTATAACCGAAATCAATATCGGCAATACGCAGGTACGACAATCCCTTTTGATTTTGATTTTTAAAACTGTTTCGTATCGATAGTTTATAATATTTCACAGCGTTGTTAATATCCTTATCAGCCGCGTAAAGTTCGGCAACCTGGTAATATATCTGGTCCTTAAAATCCTTATTGTTCTCCTCTGTAAGCAAGTTCAGTAAAAGGGTAATACGGTTTATTTTAACACCGTTCCGCATTTCTTCGATACGTATACGGTTAAGATCGGCATTAAAAGCCATTTCAAACGGCGCGTTACTTTTAACTATGCTGGTATAGCTCAATATGGCCTCGCTGTTTTGGTGGTTCAGTTCCTGCAACTGCCCTAAAATAAAGATCCACCGCAACTTTTGATTTTTGTTCCTGCAATAGTAAATGGCCTTTTTTGCCATGTCTTCACCATCGGCATAGTTTTGGGTATTGATATCGTACTGTAGTTTGGCGGCATAAACATCGGCAGTTATACTGATGATTTTTTTAAGGTTTATTTTTTTAAAAGCGCTATCAAGGGCCAGTTTTGCTTCGCTTTTATTATTAAGGTACAGCAGGGCGCGCACCTTCCATACCGATGCTTCCTGTGTCAGGCTAACCTGTTTGGGAAACGAGCGGATGACGTAACTAAAAAACTCGACTGCATCAAAATAGTTACCGGCCAAAAAATTAGCCTTACCTAAAACCAGGTAAGCATCGCCAACATATTTGCTTTGCTCTTTTTCATTAATTATGGTATTGGCTTTAGCGATAGCAGCATTGAGGTCTTTATCAGGCGCGGGGGTATGGGCAGTTGTATCCTGGTAAACACTTAACACATCTCCGTAAGCATCAATATATGACCCGGCATAGCTTTCCTGTTTTTGCCGCAATAATTCATTGGCATTATATAATATATTATAATGCGCGGTTAAATTTTGCATAGCCCGGTTAAAGCCGGTCTTTTTCTCCAGCGAACAGCCCGCGATAACCAATAGCACCGCGATCAGCAGGAATTTAATTGAGTTAATTACAGGGAATATATAAGTGCGCCTCAAATTCAAACCATAGTTATAAAAGCATCGCTAATTTAGTAAACATTATGCAATAGGATTTAATAAATTTGCGCATGGATAAAA
>Ga0206932_1080_pt1 | contig 19745 bp, 16 predicted proteins | sample Alteio_BWOrgHeat_18_FD_153244 | JGI IMG/M metagenome (GOLD analysis project Ga0206932, IMG submission 153244) | Enriched cells from forest soil in Barre Woods Harvard Forest LTER site, Petersham, Massachusetts, United States -... | ecosystem: Environmental > Terrestrial > Soil > Temperate forest >...
GTCATCCGGGTTAGCATGCGTTGTAAAAAAATACAACTCTCCATTTCCATCAATTAAATAAGCAGGAGAAGAACCAATGCTGGCAGGGTAAATATCTTTTAGCATTTTTGTATTAGCTTCTGTTCCATCAGTTACCCAAAGTTCTAAACCATGCACACCATCATCGGCAGAAAAATAAATTTTATTTCCTGAAACTGTCATATCATGCGCATTAGAAGGCGCGCTGCCCGGGTTAATATCTTTTATCATTACTGTTCCGTTTGCAGTGCCATCGCTTTTCCAAAGCTCAATACCGTGAATGCCATCATTGGCAGCAAAGTAAGAAACGCCGTTTAACACAGCATATTCAAATTTTGAATAAGCCTGATCAAAGTAGACATTAAAGCCCCCATTATTAGGATCGGCATCAGTTGATTTGTTTACATCAAGTACATGAAATGTTTGTGCACTTAATGCGGTTTGCATACAAGTATATATACATACAAGTATGAATAATTTATAAAATTGTTTCATAGTTGTAAGTTTTAGTTATTAAGTAATAAATTTTTTATTTCCTGTACCGTAAGACCAGGATTGGTCTTATTTTTCAATTTTTCAATTGAAAGCACTGCAGCTTTTTCTGCATATTCTTTTTTATTTAGCGCTGACTGATCTGAAATGTTTTCAGGAGCAGTTTGATGAAATACACCTTTCCCGTTTTTCAAAAATATCATAGCCATAAAGTTTATTGGGCGCCTGAAAAACCCGGTATGTATAAGTTTTTACAACTCCATTTTCAACTGCTGTTATAGGAGCTATTGCCGGCTTTGCAGTATTTTGTGTTTGTTGCGCTTTTGAATTTAATGATGCTAATATGCATAAGCATACAAGGCATACACAAAAAGTGTTTGTTTTTGTTTTCATAATTGGTTTGCATTTAAAATTTGAAGAGAAACTTAAGGGGCTAAGACTGTGTGTTTTTTTGAGGGTTAGCTACTAAAGCTAATGATTATTGCTTATAACCTGTTATTTAATTTTATTTTCAATTAACTACCAATTTCTCAACCCAAGCTAAGCTTATGGAAAGTGGATAGCTATAAATTGTGATTAAAAATTTTCAAGTGAATAGCGGTTGAAATTTTTTAATCGTTCTGCAGCTTCTACATCATGAGATGGAATAAAAACTACGGGATTATTTTTTGCAAACTGTTTTACTTTATTATAAGTTGATTGTGCTGCTTTATTGCTTGTATTATTACCGGCGAATTTATTGTTTAAAAGTTGTTGCTGAGAGTAGCAAACATCAGCCGCAAAAAAAATAGTGCATTCATCTGCTTTAATTAAAACAGAGCAATGATGATAAGTGTGCCCAGGCGTTTCAACTAAAATAACATCCTTTGCTTTGGTAAGATATTTCGCTTTATCAAACACATCATATTGTTCATTCAGTTCAATCAATTCAGGCTTAAACCATGATGGGTATAATTCAGGCAGATCGCCAAATGGTTTTTCCCATTCTGCCTTGTTTACAATAATTTTTGTGTTGGGGAAATACTTTATGCCATCTGTATGATCAAAATGCAAATGCGTTAAAATAATAGCTTTTATTTTTTCTTTTACGATGCCAAGCCTTTGCAACTGTGCATCAATTTCATCTTCGCGCTTTACTAAAAATTTAAATTGTGTTTTATCAAACCAGTTTGCAATAAACCCCGAAGATTTGAAATAATCTTTATTATTTACCTCAGTAATCTCTCCTGCATCAATAATAAAAATACCTTCAGGGTGCTCAATAACCATTACGTAAATGGGCAACCATTCTGTAAAATTCTTATCTGACAAAAAGGAAAGCAAAGCGCGAAAACCTGAATATTTATTCTGCCTGAATTTTGTTTTTACTGCAACGGCGCCGGTTGAAATAAGATGAATTTTAATGGGTTGCTTATTGCAATGTAATTGAACAGTTGTTGTGCTGAACATAATTAAAGATAAAATCTAACAATAAGCCTCATAAAACATGAAGCTTTTTAATGAGTTCATTTTATCAATTAAAACCCCTGCCGTAAGATTTTTTTAAAATTATTCCTGATCTTCTTTTCAGCAGGTGTAAGCTGGTTGGCAGGTACCGGGTTTTTCTCGTAAATATCTGCCCGAATATTATAAAAGCCGCCGCCATTCAAAGAATCATACAATTTATAATTGTAATCAGTTACATAACTAAGGTCAATTTTTCTTTGATAATCTCTCGGCCAGTAACAGTAGACATTGGTTCTTTGAGATGTAAGTGACCCTAATAAATTATCGTAAAAAGTAGTGCCGTCAAGCGGCAGGTATGGTTTTTTTGCTGCACCGGAAGCATCAATAAAAGTTGGGAAAAAATCCGTCATATCTACAAGCGAAGTATCTACACTGCCTGCTGTAATAGTTCCAGGGCAATAAGCAAGCATAGGTACATTTATGCCATCAAACACAGTACTGTCTTTAGCACCTTTTACATTATGGCCTTTATACACGGAAGTTATTCCGCCATAGGTTGCATTATCACTTATATATATAATAATGGTTTTTTGTGCGATGCCAGCATCTCTTACCTTACTTACAAGTTTGCCAACAGTTTTGTCCATATAAGCAACCATACCTGGATAGTATGCCTTATCATTTTTTGTATCATCATCAGTTGCAGGATTCCATGCTGCATATTGCGGATCATCCGGTGTAGGCACCCATGGTTTTTGAACCAGATTATGCGAGTATACAAGCAGGAATGGTTTGTTTTTATTACTGTCAATAAACTTGCCTGCATAATCATAAAACATATCTTCTGAATATTTATCCTTTACCTGTGCATCAGTTAAATGATGTGCATCCTGGTATAAATAAGGGTTTTTATACCTCCTGTAATATTGATCATGCCCGTTATTGTCATCAGGATTAAATGGCATGAATACGAGGTATTTATTAAACCCATGATTTCTTATTGAAGTATCGCCGCCATCAAACTGCCATTTGCCCGTAAAGCATGTATTATAGCCTTTATTTTTAAGCATGTTTGCAAACGTTAATGAACCTGGAGGCAATAATCCGAATTGAATCCAGTTGCGGTAATTATACTTTCCGGTAAACAAGGCAAGCCTTGATGGCGGACCATCAGGATGTGCTAAAAAATTAGGGAACTGTTTGCCATGTGCTGCGATATAATCAAGATTAGGTGTGCTGTAAGACTGGCCTCCATTATAGCTTGGTATTTCTCTGCCTACGTCATCGCCTATAATTAAAATTATATTTGGTTTTACAGATGTGCTGCTTAAGTTAACTGAAGCATCTCTTGCAGGTTGCGCTTCTTTTAAATCTTTATTACAAGATGCCAATATTGAAATAAAAATAAATGCTTTTAACAGTTTAAACGGGTAAGAATTCCTCATAATAAATGTTTAAAGTTTAAAAATACAGAAACTGGATAAAATGGTACAGAATAATACGTGTGAGCTGTATCGATAGCAGTGTTTGTGCTAAATTTTTATGTTTAGTCTTTTATTGGCATAATTTTTAAACAACAATTAAAAATTTATTATATGAACAAGAAATTTCTCTGTGCACTAATTGCAATTATGGTGATTGCCGCATCCTGCGTTTCAAAACGCAAACTGCTTGATTCACAAATGCAATACCGCACACTGCAGAATGATAGTGCACTTATGGCATCCAAAATTGCTGATCAGCAGGCTTCCATCAATAAGCTGCAATCAGATATAAATGCACTTAACCAGCAAAATACACAGTTAAGTACTGATGCTTCCAACCAGGTAAATTCATTACAGCAAAATTTACAGGCACAACAAAAACGCTTGCAGGATTTGCAAAATCTTCTTGATCAGCAACGCAAGGCAACCAGCGATTTAAAAAATAAAATGATAAGTGCGTTAACCGGTTTTAGCAACAGCGATCTTACTATTACGCAAAAAAACGGAAAGGTTTATGTAAGTCTTAGTGAGAAATTTTTATTTCCCTCAGGCAGTGCAGTAGTGAATGATTCCGGTAAAATTGCATTGAATAAACTGGCCACTGTTTTAATTGCTAATCCTGATATTGCTATTGACATTGAAGGCCACACAGACTCAATTCCTATACGCGGCAAGTTTGAAGATAACTGGGCATTAAGCACTGCAAGGGCAACAAGTGTTGTAAGAATTTTAGTGAATGATTACAAAGTTGATCCTACACGTGTAATTGCATCAGGCCACGCCTGGTACGATCCTGTTGATGTAAACAGTACGCCTGAAGGCCGTGCACATAACCGCCGTACAGAAATTATTTTATCACCGAACCTTGATGAATTGTATAAGTTGCTTGAACAAAATCAGCAGCAATAAATAATAAAAAAGCTTTCCTCAAAATTGGAAAGCTTTTTTATTTAACATCAACAATACATAAAAGCGCTTGTTTATTCATGCACTATAAATTCCTTCAATCACATCTCTGAATTTCTCCATTACCACTTTTCTTTTCAGGCTCATTTTCGGCGTCATTTCACCGGTATCCAAACTCCATTCTGCAGGCAGTAGTTCAAACTTTTTTATTTGTTCTACGTGGTTAAACTGCTTGTTGATCTCCTCAATTACAGCAGTATATTTTTTTATTACTTCAGGATTTTTTACAGCAGCTTCATTGGTTGTAAAAGATATATTATGTAACTGCATCCATGTTTTTAAATAACTAAAAGAAGGCACAATTAAAGCGCTTACAAATTTTCTGCCTTCACCAATTACCATTATTTGTTCAATAAAAGGGCTGCCTTTAAATATATTTTCCAAAGCCTGCGGCGCAACATATTTTCCGCCGCTTGTTTTAAACATTTCTTTTTTACGGTCAGTGATTTTTAAAAATTTATTATTCACCCAAACACCAATATCGCCAGTGTGGAGCCAGCCATCAATAACTGTTTCTGCCGTAAGGTCAGGGCGCTTATAATAACCTTTCATCACTGTTGTGCCTTTCACGCAAATTTCTCCATCGTCAGCAAGTTTTACTTCTATTCCGTTAATAACCGGGCCTACAGTTCCAATCATAGAACCTTCCAGATCGCGCCACCGGCTTATTGAAATCACGGGGCTGTTTTCTGTTGGTCCATAACCTTCATACACCGGAATTTTTGCTGCATTAAATATGCGCAGCAATTTTACCTGGCAGGCAGCGCCGCCCGTAATTATAAATTTTATATTCCCTCCAAGCGCTTCTCTCCATTTACTAAACACAAGCTTATTTGCAATGCTTAATTGTATTTTATATAATATTGAATTTGCTTCCGGCGTTCCAAATTTTTCAGCAAGCTTTACACTCCAAAAAAATAAGTTTTTTTTAATGCCTTTAAGTTGGCTGCCGGTTGTCATAATACGTTCAAAGACTTTTTCAAGCAAACGCGGCACAGTTGTAAAGCCATCAGGTTTTATTTCTTTTAAGTTGGCGCCGATGGTCTCTAAACTTTCAGCATAATAAATACCATTGCCGCTAAAAAGATAGACATAGGTTACGCATTTTTCATAAATATGATTTAGCGGCAGAAAGCTCAATACTTTATATGGCGCATCAATAAAAGGAAAACTTTCCTTGGAAAGTATTGCATCAGTATAAATATTTTTATGTGTAAGCATTACGCCTTTTGGTGTTCCTGTAGTACCGGAAGTGTAAATAATTGTTGCAAGATTTTCCGGAGAAATTGAATTTTTTATTTCGTTCAATTTTTGTTTTGAAGTTTCAGTTGCCAATGCCGAAACAACACTCCAATGATCAGCACTTTCAATTTCATCAAAAGAAAATATTTTTTTTAAAGATGGAACAGCAGCTTTAATACTGTTTACTTTATCAAATAAATCCTTGCTGCTTACAAACATGTATTGAATACGCGCATCATTTAAAATAAACTGTATTTCATTGATACCTGTAGTAGGATAAAGCGGAACCAGCACAGCACCTATTTGCTGCACTGCTAAATCTGTGAACATCCATTCCGGCCGATTGTTGCTAATGATGCCAATTTTATCTGTTCCTTCATCACTAAAATCATTTGCACTTACACCAAGCTCAATTAAACCGGCACTAAATTCATCAACAATTTTTTTTACTTCTTCAGTGCTGTAATGTATCCATTCACCATTCACTTTAGCATTAAACATATCGGGTTTTGGGAAATGGTGCAACTGGTGCTCAATACAATCAAAAAGGCGTTTTATTTCCATGAATTATATCAATCGTTAAAAAATAAAAATACAACATTTGAGGAATGGCCGTTTACCAATAATTTTAACTATTAAATTATTTTCTTCCAACTCTTGCTAAATAATAATTAAACAACTGGTTAATTTCATTTATTATTTTTGCCTTTACCCCGCTTATAATTTATTGCATGTTTATTGCTTTAAATGAAAAGCTTTAGAAGCTTAAGGTTATATGAGCAAACACCTGGTTATCTTTTTTTTGAGTTTTATTTTTTTTATCACATTGGTAAAAGGGCAGCAAAAGCAGGATTCAATTCTTACTGATGCAACGCTGGAGCAGTGTGTGCAATATGCTTTGAAGCATCAGCCCGATGTAAATAAATCGCTGCTGGATGAACAAATTGTAAATGCAGAAATAAAATCAAGACTGGCAGATTGGTACCCGCAAATAAATCTTGACTACACACTGCAGCATTATTTTCAGGTGCAGCGGTTTACAGGTGGAACAGCTACACCGCTTGCCACTGAAAATTTTTCAACTGCTTATTTTTCTGCAACACAAAACATTTTTAATCCTGATGTTTTGCTGGCAAGCCACACTGCCGGAAATGTAAGAACGCAGGCAAAGCAGATAACAGAAAACAATAAGATATATACCGTGCTTAATGTAAGCAAAGCTTTTTATAGTGTGTTGCTTTCGCGTTCACAGATGAAACTGGTTGATCAGGATATTGCACGTTTATCAAGAAGTGTTCAGGATGCGTATAATCAATACAAAGCGGGCATTGTTGATAAGACCGATTATAAACGGGCACAGATTTCATTAAACAATTCTGTTGCCGAGCGCAAACAATATGAGCATGATTTAACGGCAAAGTTTTCTGTGTTGAAATTTTATATGGGTTATCCGCAGGACTCATCATTTAATTTATTGTATGATAGTTCCAGGCTGGAAAGCAATATTTATCTTGATACGCTGCAAAACGTAAATTATACAACCCGTATTGAGTATAAAATCCTTCAAACACAACAAAGCCTTTTGCAGGAAAATGTGAAGTATTATAAATGGGAGTTTCTTCCAACTTTATCAGCTTATGGCAATTATAATCTTACATATAGCAATAATGATTTTGGAAAATTGTACAATACAAGTTTTCCATCATCCTATATTGGTTTAACCTTAGGCTTTCCAATTTTCCAGGGCGGCAAACGCACCTGGGAAATTAAAAGCGCCAATCTTCAGTTAGACAGATTGCAATACAATTTTCAATCTTTGAAAGATTCTATTCAAACAGAATATCAGGAATCGCTTGCCAGTTATAAAACTGCATTGAATGATTTTTATGTACAGCATGATAATCTTGATTTGGCAAATGATGTGTACAACACAATTTATTTACAATACAAAGCTGGTGTAAAAACTTATTTGGAAGTGATAGTGGCTGAAAGTGATTTGCGCACAACGCAGGTAAATTATCTGAACGCTTTGTATGAAGTTTTAAGCAGTAAGCTTGATGTAGAAAAAGCATTAGGAACATTAACTTATTAACGTATGAAAACTTTACTACGAATATTTTTATTTTTTATTTTGATAACCGCACTTTCCTGCGGTAAAAAAGATAACAGCCAGCAACAAGCGGCGCCTCCCGCAGTTAATGTAAACATTGATACAGTAAAAGAAGGCAGCACTGTTTATTATGATAATTATCCTGCCACTATAACTGCATTAGTTCAGGTTGATATAAAGCCACAGGTATCAGGCAATATTACCGGCGTATTTTTTAAAGATGGAGATCATGTACGCAAGGGAGAAAAATTATATTCGATAGATGCGCAGCAATATGCGGGCACCTATGACCAGGCAATAGCAAACGTAGATGTTTCAAAAGCCAATCTTGTAAAAGCGCAGAAAAATGCTGACCGTTATGTTGAGCTACAAAAAAATGATGCTATTGCGTCACAAACTGTTGACAATGCCTTGGCAGATCTTGATGCTGCAAAAATGCAGGTTGCCGCTGCTCAGGCAAATGTGCAGGCCGTACAAACCAATTTAAAATATACAACAATTTATTCGCCTATAGATGGCACTATCGGGATTTCGCAGGTTAAAGTTGGAACATCAGTTTATCCGCAAACATTATTAAATACAGTTTCAACAGATGATCCTATTGCTGCTGATATTGCAATTGATCAAACATTGATTCCTAAGTTTACCAATCTTCTTAAAAGCGCTTCAAAAACTGATTCAACATTTACCGTTACATTACCTGACGGCAGCATTTATCCCTATCCAGGTTATATAAGTTTTCTTGATCGTGCAGTTGATGCAACCACCGGAACAATACGGGCAAGAATAATTTTTCCTAATGCTGAAAAGATGCTAAAAGTGGGCGCAACCGCTAATGTGCAGGTAGAAAACAAGAGTTCACCAAACACTATCATCATACCTTATAAATGTGTTGCAGAACAATTGGGTGAATATTTTGTGTACCAGGTTCACGATACAATTGCTTTGCAAAAGAAGGTTGTATTAGGCAATAAAATAAATGGAATGGTGATAGTTCAAAACGGTTTGCAGGCCGGAGATATAATTGTAACAGATGGTGTGCAGAAATTAAGAGACAGTAGTGTGATACATACAGTTTCGCCAAAAATGCAACAATCTTCCGGGAAGTAAGCAGTAAGGCATGGCTATTATTTAAAAGTGTAAGTAGCAAAATGCGAAAGAACAGATGAATTTAAGCTAAATTAAAAAGCAGTATGAGCGAACCTTCATCAAACATATTTCTTCGAAGACCGGTAACAGCGATAGTAATTTCAATTGTAATAGTAATGGTTGGAACGCTGGCCATTATTAATATGCCCATCAGCCAATATCCTAATATAACCCCGCCAACCGTATCTATCACCAGCAATTTTACGGGTGCCGATGCTCAAACTGTTGAACAAACAACAACTACACCAATAGAAACACAGATTAATGGTGTGCCTGGACTGCAATACCTGCAAAGTAATAGTGCAAACAATGGGCAATCAAGTATTACTGCTACCCTTAACATTGATGCAAATCCTGATATAGTTGCGTTAGATATTCAAAACCGTGTTGGTATAGCAACACCAACATTGCCAAGCCAGGTTCAAAAATTAGGTGTGACTACTTTAAAGCGTAACCCAAGTATTTTAATGCTTGTTGCTATTTATTCTCCCAATAGTTCGCATAGCATTCCTTTCATGGACAACTATGCAAACATTTATGTACGCGACCAGTTGCTGCGTGTGCCTGGTGTAGGTGATGTATTTAGCCGTGCTGACAATTTTAGTATGCGTGTATGGTTGCAGCCTGATAAACTCGCGCAACTTGGGTTAACTTATTCTGATGTACAGAATGCAATTAATGAACAAAATCTTCAGGTGGCAGCCGGTTCTGTTGCTGCGCCCCCGCAAAACTCAACATCGCCATTTGAATTCACGGTTTTTACAAACAGCCGCCTTACAACAGAAAAAGATTTTGGAAATATTGTGGTACGCTCTAATCCGCAGGATAATTCAATTGTATATCTTAAAGATGTTGCACGCATACAATTAGGTAAAGTAAGTTATACAGCTAATTCTTTTGTTGATGGAAAGCGGGCATCTTATTTATTGGTTTACCAGGCACCTAACAGCAATGCGCTGCAAACCGCCGATGGCGTATATGCGGCCATGGAGAATATGAAAAAATATTTTCCGTCAGATGTGTCTTATGTTGTTCCATTCGAGTCTGTAACAGTTGTAAAGGTTTCTATCAGCGATGTTGTACGTACACTTCTCATAGCGTTATTGCTTGTAACGATAGTTGTATTTCTTTTTCTTCAAAACTGGCGTTCAACATTAATTCCGGTGCTCGCGATTCCTGTAGCAATTGTAGGCACATTTATATTTTTTATACCTCTTGGCTTTACCATTAATACACTTACCATGTTTGGTTTTGTGCTTGCCATTGGTATTGTGGTTGATGATGCCATTGTAGTGGTGGAAGCAGTACAGCATTATATAGATACAGAAGGCTTATCTGCAAAAGAAGCAACAGCAAAAGCCTTGAAAGATATTACTGGTCCTGTTATAGCGATAGCATTAATATTGGCAGCGGTATTTGTGCCTGTTGGTTTTATACCGGGTATTGTAGGAAGGTTGTATCAGCAATTTGCTATCACAATTGCTATATCAGTTTTATTGTCAGCATTTATTGCTTTATCACTTACACCTGCTTTATGTGCTTTGTTATTAAAACCACAGCACATAGATAAAAAATCCAAAGGCCTCAATAAATTCTTTTATAAGTTTAATGTTGGTTTCGAAAAATTTACGAAGGGTTATACATCTGGTGTAAAAACATGGATTAAAAAAGCGCCACTTGTAATTATATTATTGGTGTGCATTTTTATTGCAGATGGATTATTGTTTTCACATAAACCAACAGGCTTTATACCAACAGAAGATGACGGTCGTTTGATAACTACTTTTGAAATTCCTGAATCCGGTTCTACAACACGAAGCTTAACTGTAATAGACAGTATGATGGCAAAGGCACGAACAGTGCCAGGCGTTTTACACGTTGCCGCATTAGGTGGTATAAATTTCTTAACCGGTGGCGCAAAGTCAAACAGTGGAAGTATGTTTATGCAGTTAAAGCCCTGGGATCAAAGAAAAAAAGAATCAGAAAAAATTGACGGTGTTGTTGCCGAATTGAATAAACGTTTTGCATCCATAAAGCAGGCAAGAATAATTGTTGTAAAACCACCTGCTGTTCCCGGTTTAGGTAATGCAGGTGGATTCAGTATTCAAATTGAACAAAGACAATCCAATGATAGTATTAAAGATTTTTCAAAAGTTGTAAACAACTTTGTGGCTGATTTAAAAAAGCAACCTGAGATTGATAACAGCCCGCAAGGTGCATTTACTTTTTTTACTGCGAATACGCCGGCATACCAGGTAAATGTTGACAGGGATAAAGCAAAAAAATTAGGGCTTAGCTTGTCAGATGTTTACAACACTATGCAGATGTATATGGGCAGCACATATATTAATCAATTAACCATTTATGGGAGAAACTTTTATGTTGTTGCACAGGCAGATACTAATTTCAGAAATGATATTTCTAAAATAGGAACTTACTATGTAAAGAATAATATGGGCAGTATGATACCGCTAAGCGCCATAGTAAGTTATAAGATTACTGAAACTGCACCGCTTATTTCTCACTTTAATATTTACAGAAGTGCGGAAGTAGATGGCAGTGCAAAACAAGGTTATAGCAGCGGCCAGGCGTTGGATGCATTAAAACGTGTGGGAGATAATTTACCTGAAGGTTATGGATATGAATTTTCAGGGTTAAGCCTGCAGGAAATAAAATCAGGTTCAAGCGCTGTTTACATATTCGCTTTATCAATTGTATTTGTATTCCTGTTTTTGGCTGCGTTATATGAAAGCTGGGCTGTTCCGTTTTCTGTATTACTTGCAGTACCAATTGGTGTGTTGGGTGCTATACTTACGCTTACTTTAATTCCTCGTTTAACCAATAACGTATATGCACAAATAGGGTTGATAACATTGATCGGATTATCTGCAAAAAATGCAATCCTTATTGTTGAATACGCAAAAGAAAGAGTTGACAGAGGTATACCGATTATTGAATCTACTTTACAGGCAGTGAGTCTTCGCCTTCGCCCGATATTAATGACCTCTATTGCATTTTTGCTCGGCGTATTGCCATTAGCCCTGGCATCCGGGGCAAGTTCTATTGCCCGCAACACTATTGGTTATACTGTATTTGGCGGTATGCTTGCCGCAACATCTCTGGCAATTTTTGTAGTACCGGTGTTATTTGTTGTTATAACAAAGGCTTCGTATGGCAAGAAAAAACTTGCCTATTTAAAAACCGAATCTGATAAACGCAATACACCTGATATGCCGGATAGTGAATAGCAAAAAGCTATGGATTGCTTGATGATTTACGCTCTTTTAAAAATGCATAATTTTTATAACACTGCTCAATATAATAACCTAATTCAATATCATTCATCGCCTGAACTTCTTCGTAAGTAGGGCGATAAAAATTCATAAAATCTTCCAATTCTTTATCATCAAGGCCAGTGAGTTTTTTTACAAGATATCTTGTGTAGCGGTGATCTATATATTTATCTTCTTCATCCTGCAACAGTCTTTGCTGAAACGCAAGCATTTGCCTGTTGCGTTTAAACCTGAACGAGTTTATTATTTCATCTAAATCCAAACCTGCAGTTACACTTCCGGGAACATAACTGGAAGACGTGGGTTGCGGGCTAAATCTCAATCCCGGTTTGCGATAATTAAAAGCTTTCGCATACGTTTGCCTGTTTTCAATAGAATCTAATTTATAATTTTTTGTTTGCACTTTTACTTCCGGTAACCAGCGTACATCCACATATAAAGCAACATCAAAACCTTGTGGGTGTGTTATTGTATCCACAGAATATTTCATTGTTTGTTTATTCAGGTAACTGAACCAAACTGAATCATTTTTTTTTACATTAATACTATATCTTCCAAGTGAATCGCTAATAGTATAATATCCGGAACTTGTTTGTACTGTTACCGCATCCAAAGGTTTTTTGCTGAAGTAATCTGAAACTGTTCCGCTGATAACAGACTGACTTTTGGCAGTAGTACTCATTAAGAAAAAAAAAGAAAGAAAGAAAATGAACGGTTTCAAGTAATTACATTGAATTGTAATATTACACACTGAAAAAAGATTATTGCGCAACCAAAAGTTAAAGATGAAGCTATCTTCCCATGTACACCATCAGAATTTGTACATCACTTGGGTTTACGCCTGAAATTCTGCCTGCCTGGCCTAAAGTTCTGGGTTTTATTTTCTTAAATTTTTGTAAAGCTTCGGCACTTAATGCAGTAATGCGATCATAATTAAATGTTTCAGGTATCATGGCATTTTCCATCGTTGACAAACGTTCAGCCAATTCCTGTTCTTTTTCAATATAACGCTCATATTTGATATTAATTTCTGCCTGTTCAATGGTTTCCTTTTTATAAAAATGGAGTTTATCATTTAATGCAGGAATTTGCTGTATCATATCGTTTAAACTCACATCAGGGCGCAACAATAATTTTAATGCTTTTTGTTTTTCATCAATCACTGAAGAATTTATTCGCTGCAGATAATTATTTACTTCGTCGGGCTGAAGAGAAATATTTTGTAAAATTAATTTTATCTCCTGAACTCCTTTTTGTTTGATCAAAATATTTTCCATTCTTTCCTGGCTTGCGAGCCCCAAGCGGAAACTTTTTTCGGTAAGGCGAAGATCAGCATTGTCCTGCCTGAGTAGCGTTCTAAATTCAGCACGGCTTGTGAACATTCTATAAGGTTCATCTGTGCCTTTGCTAATAAGATCATCAATTAAAACTCCAATGTATGCTTCATCCCGTTTTAATATAAATGGCTCTGAGTCAATTACTTTCTGATATGCATTTATGCCTGCCATTAAGCCTTGGCAAGCCGCTTCTTCATAACCTGTTGTTCCATTTATTTGCCCTGCGAAAAACAAGTTATCTATAAGTTTTGTTTCCAGTGAATGCTTTAATTGTGTCGGAGGAAAATAATCATATTCTATTGCATAACCTGGCCTGAACATTTTAGCGTTTTCAAAACCTTTCATTTTACGAAGCGCTTCGTATTGAATTTCTTCAGGCAATGAAGTTGAAAACCCATTTACATAAATTTCAACAGTATTAAACCCCTCAGGTTCAACAAATATTTGATGCCTGTCCCGCTCTGCAAAGCGATTAATTTTATCTTCAATACTAGGGCAATAACGTGGCCCTCGCCCTTCTATACGTCCGCAAAACATGGGACTACGGTCAAATCCTTTTTTTAAAACTTCATGCACTTCCGTGCTTGTATAAGTTATATAACAGGGTAATTGCCTGGAAGATTCAATTTTTTCAACAGGCAAATAAGAGAACCCGCTAATTACATCATCACCATTCTGAATTTCCATTAAGGTATAGTTCAAAGTTCTGCCATCAATTCGTGGCGGTGTTCCTGTTTTTAAACGATTGCTTTCAAATCCTAATTCAACCAATTGCTCTGTTATACCAGTTGAATTTTTTTCTGAAATCCTGCCGCCACCGAATTTTTTTTCTCCTATATGTATTATGCCATTAAGAAATGTACCGCTGGTTATAATTACAGCTTTTGCAGAAATTTCATGTCCCAGACCTGTAACAATACCTTTTATTACATTATTTTTTATTGAAAGAGCTTTAACGGTATCCTGATAAAAATCAAGATTACTTGTTTGTTCAAGCATATCTCGCCAAGTAGTTGCAAACAACATTCTGTCATTTTGCGAACGTGGACTCCACATTGCTGGGCCTTTACTCTTATTAAGCATTCTAAATTGGAGCATGCTTTTATCACTAACAATTCCGCTATAACCGCCTAAAGCATCAATTTCCCGCACAATCTGGCCCTTCGCTATTCCACCCATTGCCGGATTACAGCTCATTTGTGCTATAGTTTGCATATTCATAGTAACAAGCAACACTTTAGTGCCGAGATTGGCAGCGGAAGCTGCGGCTTCACAACCAGCATGACCAGCACCTACAACAATTACATCATACTCAGGAAACATACTGTAAAGATAAATATTGTTATTTCACGTGAAACTAATTCTGAACACAGGCAAAATCCTCAACTATAAAAATATTTCCATTTTTATAGGTATACGCTGCAAGTCCAGTATTAAGAAATGCAGGGTTCAATAGGGCTTTGCGATGTCCCAGATCTGAAACATTTATATCAAGATATAATAAAACAAGCATAAAAACAGGATCTATATTAGGTGCGCCATAACTAATATTTTCTCCACCGCAATTCTTTAAGCTAAATCTCTTAAATCTATCAACAAACGTTTCGCCTGTTGTAGATGTATGTGAAGGATTTGCATCGTGAGACGTGATATCCCCAGCATGAAATGCAGCCATTTTTAGCAAGGCAGGATTTAAGGCTAATAAGGGTAAGCTTCTTAAGGTTTTTAAATCATTTTCAAGACTTACGGAATTAGGCCCTTTAAGCTGCGGATATATTTCAATTATAGGTTTAACAACGCTGTCAAAAAAAAGAGATGGGTATGCTCTGCTATAATTAGTCCAATAATAGAATTGTTGTTCCGTTGAAGAAAGGGACTTATAATCTGGCTGAGTTTTGTTCCATTTAACTATAAGAGTGTCTGTAGTTTTAGGTTTAGGTAAAATCGCATCTTTAAACATTAACATGTTTTGACTATAGCCTCTCAGACTTAGTAGTAGTAATAAAATAAAATAAAAAATTTGCTTCACGTGAAACTTTGAAACTGACTCAAATAATAATCTTCTTTTGCTCGCATTTTCTGCTTATCAGATTTTGTTTTGTCTTTATAACCACACAAATGCAATGCACCATGAAGCATAACTCTTAAAAGTTCGTTTTGGTATTTTACTTTGTAGGTCTTTGCATTTTCTTTAATTCTGTCTATACTTATATATATTTCTGCAAAAACAGGTTCTCCCGATTTGGAAAGGGCGAACGTAATAACGTCCGTCAGGGTTATATGCTTAAGATACTTCTCATTAATTTTAAGAAGATATCTGTCAGAACAAAAAATATAGTTTATACGTTCAATTGAAACCTCTTCAGCTTTAAATAAAACACAAATCAAATGAACACTAGCATTTTTGTGCTTAATCAGTATTTTTTTATCTGCGTTAAAAAAGAAAATCTTTTTCATTTACTTACAAAAATCGTAAAAGTAAAATGCCACTATACTTTTAGCTTTGTATATATTTTAATAAAATGAAATTATCTGACTTGGCAATTGGACAAACAGCCACAATTATTGATTTTTCAAAAAATGATATTTCAATAAAACTAATGGAAATGGGGCTTGTGCCAGGTGAAATAATATTCATTGAAAAATTTGCTCCCTTAGGAGATCCGATTTCTATCGCAGTGGCTGGTTATAGTTTAAGCTTACGACTTAACGAAGCTGAAAATATCACAGTGGAAATTATATAATTTGTTGAAAATGAACTAATTAATGAGGATAGCATTGTTTTTTGGCTCTTTTAATCCCATTCATATAGGCCATTTAATAATTGCGAATTATGTTGCCAATTATGCAGCTGATAAAGTTTGGTTTATTGTTTCTCCGCAAAACCCTTTCAAACAAAATGTTGCTTTATTAAAGGCAGAGTCGCGTTTAAATCTTGTAAAACTTGCTATTGAAAATGACGACCGGTTTGAAATTTCGGATATTGAATTTCATTTACCAACTCCTTCGTATACAATTAATACCTTAAAAGCAATTTCAAGTGCTTATCCCCAACATGAATTTTGTGTTCTTATCGGATCTGATAACTTCCCACACATTTTTCAATGGAAATCAGGAACTGAAATAATAGATAATTATAAGATATTAGTTTATAAAAGACCTGGCTTTTCTATAAATAATCAAAACATCATAAATAACAATATCACTTTTCTTAATACTCCATTACTGGGAATTTCTGCAACTGGCATCAGAGAAATGATAGCCAAAAACGTAAGTATCCGTTACCTTGTTCCTGAAAAAGTTTACGCAGAAATAAGCACACACGGATATTTTAAATAATTATATTAAATGACTATAATTAACTATTACGCCAACTATAAAACAAAATAAAGGAATAAGCTGTGGTCTTACCCTTGTAAACGTCAGTAATAAAAAAGTACCAACAATAACTACAATATTTACAAAAGGAACAAAAGTGCCTGTAGTGATATCCACCGAAATATCCTTTAACAAAAATAGGGTTGAACCAATCATTATACCTACTACAGCAGCATTAATACCTTCCAGTGAACGGTAAATGACAGCATATTTTTTTAAATTCTGCCATACGGGGAAAAAGAAAAGGACAAGTAAAAGACTTGGAAGGAAAATCGCTATTACTCCAATTATACAACCCAAAATCTGCATTTTATATCCATCTTTGGAAAAAGTAGTGCCCCCCATAAAAGCGCCTATTGAAAACACAGGGCCGGGGATTGCTCTTACAAGCCCAGCTCCGGTTAAAAAATCTTCTCTATCTACTTTTAAAGCACCTGGATTTTTTATTTCTATTTTTTCGGTTTCAGGCCGCACAACATATTGTTGGTACATCATAGGAATGAGCACATCTCCTCCGCCAAACACAATACTTCCAAACCGGTAAAAATTCTCAAATAAATTATATGGGCTGCGGTTTTTCCAATTTTCTTTTCTTGCTGTTTCACTAATAAATGCAGCAATAAAAAATATAGCCAAAAAAATGAGTATGTTGGTCCAATTTATTTTTTTTGGCGGAACTCCTTTTTGCGGTATACGTTTACTGCTAAAATTGGTAGCAATTCCTGCAGTAACGAGAATACTTGGAAACGTCCAAGGTGTTTTGAATAAGAGAAAAGCCAATACAGCCGAAACCAGCATAATTACTGTAGTAATTGTGTTAGTAACAGCAAATCTAGACATCCTAAAAGCCGTAAATGCTATAAATCCAACAGACATTGGCTGTATAAATCTGAATATACCAGCAACAGCTTGCCGGTCATTTATATATGGCAATAAAAAAGAAAGCCCCCCCATTAGTATGGCCGCCGGGGTAATCCATATTAATAAAGTTAAAATAGCTAATGATATTCCCCCTCTCTTATACCCGATCAAAGTAAGTGTTTGAGTAGAAGAGGCGCCCGGCAGCATTTGGCAAAATGCATTATAATCAAGCAATTCCTCCTCCGTAATATCATGTCGTCGGTGCACAAAGTTTTTAATCATCATTCCATAATGACCTTGTGGTCCTCCAAACGCAGTTAAACTATGAATAAAAACGGCTTTTAGAAATGGTATGTGACGTCTCAAATTCAATCTTTCAATTTGTATTCTTCGCAATAAAATTTCTTAAACCAGGTCTGAACGTTTATTCAATCCTTTATCATATACACTGTTTTATTAATCTGCAACAAGCCTGCTGCCTCATACCTCTGCAATTGTTTTACAAAAAAGCATTTCTTTTACTAATATCATCAGAAAAAATCTATAGATCAAGCAATGGTATAGTTCAAGCAATTTTTTGGACATGTTTGCAACAGCAAAATACAAAACCTTACAGTTTTTGAAATCTTCTTTTTGTTATTTAAATATATAAATTAAAAAGTTCAATGAAAAGGATAAATAGATAATAAAATGAAGTGATTTTTGGTGTATATAAAAAAAGAACCCCGCTGAAATACCAGCAAGGGTTCTGTTTAGTCCCAACCTTAACCTATTTATAAAGAAAATCTTTCGAAAAAAGCAGTTGCAATATCAGTGATCTTTACAGATGTTTTTATTGTATTTCCCGAGGGAATACTTACTTCGGCTTTTTTTATACCGGTGTTTTGTGAATCGCCAGATGGCTTGTAATGATAATGTGACGAATCAATATCATTTGGTTTTTCAGGAGTTTCCGGTTGAGATTGTTCATCTGGATTATTGTCTTCATTATCGTCTTTTACTTCTTCCGGATGAGTTGGCTTTAAGCCATCATTTGTCATTATATATTCAACATTACTGTTCCAGCTATAGTCGTTGCGCCAATCATCATTCCAATCCCAATCATTATATCCATCGCCTAAATCAAGATTAAATCCGCTGTATTCATAAATAGTGTGGTCTATTTCTATTTTTTTGCCAACAGGCACATCAATAAGCAATAACACCTGTTGATTTCTAAACTTTCCTGCCTTAGAAATATTGAATCCTCTTGGCAAATTCACAATGCTGTCCATTTGATTAACCGGAAAATCAATTTTGGCTGCGGCGTCTCTTGCTAATTCAGGACTTGCACCGCGACTAAATTTTATTTCACTGATGTGAAAAGCACTGTCATCACTTTTTTGAATTCTTAGTTGAACTGTTCTTAATACCAGGCTGTCTTCTGTTAAAGCATAAAAGGGAGAGCCATTACCACCCCAATGAATGCCATACCAATCTCCATCAAAATATCTCACAAAGCTTTTTGGTGCAGCTTTTAGAAAAAGTTTTTGATTTGATGGCTGATAAATGCTCATTTTTTCTTCAACACCGGCCTTTGTTTTATAGTCGCTTGAAATAGAAGCAGCTAATAAAATTGCAGATATTAATCCTATTGTCCATAAACTACCAAATGTATATCCGATATAAGGATTGCGTGATTTTGCACGGCTAAGCCTTCTTATTATCCACACAACAAAAGCAATTACCGGCACGCCAAGAAAAAGCAAGAGCGTACTCCAGGCTAAAAAATTTTGCCAGGCGCCTGCTATAATAAATCCTTTCAAAGGAAAAGCGCTTACACCCCCGGCCATCAACCCAACCATTACTAATATTAATACAATCATCGCCATTAAAAGCGCAAAGGCAATGGAACCAGCTATAAAAAGAAAAAAACCTTTAAATATCACACCAATTGCATGACCCAATCTGCTGCCTGTTCTTTTAATTG
>Ga0206932_1081_pt1 | contig 19672 bp, 15 predicted proteins | sample Alteio_BWOrgHeat_18_FD_153244 | JGI IMG/M metagenome (GOLD analysis project Ga0206932, IMG submission 153244) | Enriched cells from forest soil in Barre Woods Harvard Forest LTER site, Petersham, Massachusetts, United States -... | ecosystem: Environmental > Terrestrial > Soil > Temperate forest >...
AGATTCATACACTTCCTGGACGACGACGACATAGTTGCCGAGGGGCATTACTCAGCAGTGAAGGCTGTGTTTGCAGCGAATCCATCCATCGGACTCGTCTTCGGGCGAATCGAACCCTTCGGGAATGGACCCGCCGAGCAATTGGATCGGGAACGCCAGTACTTCGCGGAGGCAGCGCGCAAAGCTGCCGCAAGCGATCGATTTGGGCCGCGCTTTGCGTTCACCGGACGCATGCTGTTTGACAAAGCGCTTCTCGTTTGCAGTTCGTCTATGATCAGGCGTGAATGCGTAACACGGCTTGGCGGCTTTGATCCATCAATCCGGCTGATGGAAGATGCCGATTTCCATGTTCGTGCGATGCGGGAATGTGGCGCACGGTTCCTGGACCGAACGGCGATTCACTACCGCGTCGGTGGCCCCTCACTCATGCATTCGCCCCATCCGACCGAAGTGCAGAAGCAGGGTGAACGCCTAGGGCACCGGCAGTTACAGGCAAAATATCGCAAGGAGCGTGGAACCTTGGAATTTTATGCTCTGGCGCTATTCACACGAACCGTTCTGAAGGTATTTTGAACCGGTCGTGGGTTGCACAAAACTCCACGAACACTGTGTTCTTTCGCGTTGATACGGCCCAATATCAAGCCGTGCCGGTAGACTCTTTGAGATTCGAGCCGTTGTCTAAATAAGCCGCAAGTTTTTCGGCGACCACACGCACGGCCGGCATGCTCATCATATCGAGATGACCTCCCGGGATGATATGAATCTGGAGACCACCGTTTACGCATGCGTTCCATCCCATCGACGGATCGAGATCGTATTCCGGTCCGCGATCCTGAGTCCGGAATAGCACTACCTCTTGATCAGATTGCTTTGGAACATACGATCGCCACGCTTTCAAAAAGCCGGCGTTCGGATCATTCGCGCGAAAAATCAGCGGCAAAGGTTTCCTCACCATCCGGAACCCAAATTTGAGTACAGGTACGAACAAAAATCCGAACCGGGAGAGAAGCAGCGCGAATGCCTTGCGACGGATTGTCGCGATGTCGCCTCGCAACAGCAGCTGACCATATTGCTTGAGCCGATCGACCATGTAGGTCTTATGAAATTCCATCGAATCGGCCACCGAGATGTTCTTCAAATGGGCAGGATTTCAACAGTCGAATCATGCTGCCGAAGCACGCTGGATATCCCTTCGATCACTTCGCGCGGACGGCGAAAAGTTGGGATGATGACAGAAAAATCGATAGACACGTTTATTAGATCAATACTTCTATGTCGCCCTATCGATTTCCACTAGAGCGTGAGATCAGAAGCAAGTACCTTGTTGACAAGCATCCTGTTGCAGGAGCTCAAAAATCTTGAGCATCAATACTTTTGGCGAAGTGTACCAGATCTTTGTCAAGGACATACAAAAAAACGCTGGACGGCCAATCGCAGAAAAGTCATTGGGTTTGTTCTCGGCCTGCTGAAGGGGCTAGTCTTCTTGATCGTTCGGAGCAGCAAAAGCAGGCCATCCTATGCCCTGTGCTTACGTGGTGCAACTACATTCGAACCTGAATCTCACCAGTGGGGATGGAGCACTGGGTGGAACATACACGGACTTCATTGCCTTCTGTAGTTACCTCGATGAATCTGCTGCGCTTCGACGTGTCCGCCCTCGCGACCTGGCGGGTAGCACACCTGCTGGCGAACGAGGACGGCCCGGCGGGGTCATGCCCGAGCACGAGAAGGACTCGGGGAAAGCCAGTTGGGCGCGTTTATGGATTGCTTCCATTGCACCAGCGTCTGGGTGGCGGCTCCGTTCGCGTTCTATGTTGTAAGAAGCCCTTTGACTGATTGACGGCGTGGCTCGCGCTCTCCGCGACAGCATGCCTGTTGAATGCAACAACCAGTCGTGAACACCGAAGCAACGGGAGCTGACGATGAGTTGCTGTGGACATAGACGTCGGGCGCACAAGGCGTGGCTGATATCGCGGCCAATCGTCTGCGCTTCATTGGCGAGGGCGCGCCAGCTTCATCCGCTGCGCCTCGCCGCCCGAGAGTGTCGTAGCACAATCCAAGTCAAGGGCAAAGTGACCGGCAGGCCTTATGTCTTCTCGGTAGAGGCTCGAGAGAGACGTCGATCCGCATGACGCAAGAGGATTTCTACAGGAATCGATCTTTGTAGTGGCAAGTAATTTCCGTCTTAAGACACCGGTGATGAGGTCGAGCCCTGAGCGGAGTAAACTCGGGCTCTAAGTCACTGAGACTAATCTCCTCAGGCAGTTAATCAGTAATTCTCCACCTCGACATATTTGAGCTAAGAGCTTAGCTGCGCCAACCCGCGATTCCGGAAGGGCGAGACGACTGCGGCAGCACGGCAAGCGCGGATTTTATCGAACCAGGATGACCATTGATCTACTATGTAGGCGGGCGGCTGAGCAATCCTCCCGAATAAATTGTTAGATATCGTACCCTTCTGCCGGTTTTGGTCGAACGCCCCCGCAACACGAACTGAATCGCAGTTGCTGAGGACGACTCCATGCATGTTGCGCCCCATATTCTTCCGTTGGTTGCTCTGCTTGCCTGGATTCCGATTGGCCTCTATTTCTTCCATCGCTTTCCCGTCCGGGTTGCCGTACTGCTTAACTTTATCGGCGGATGGGCTGTGCTGCCAACCGCAAACTTCGTGCCCACGGAGGCTCCGTTTCCATACTGGATTCTTGGTGCGAGCCTACCAGCTGGATACTTTGTCACCAAGGCGACCATCACTGGACTGACCGGGTTGGCCGGGGTTTTGCTTTTCGATCCGCGCACCATTCGCCGCTTCCGCCTAGCACTGTGGGATTTGCCGATGATAGCGTGGTGCGCCGTTCCCTTGTTTTCGGGAATCGCGAATCCTGGAGCTTTGCTGGAGGGGTTGCGCGGAGTGTTCTATCAGCTGCTCGCCTGGGGCGTCCCTTATCTGTTTGGCCGCCTCTATTTCGCCGACGATGCTTCCCTGCTACTGGCGGCGAAGGCATTCGTAATGGCCGGGCTGCTTTATGTACCGATCTGCCTCGTCGAACTCTTCACCGGACCGCAGTTCTATGCGCGGGTGTACGGCTATCAGCCGTATCGCTGGCTAGGCGCGGCACGCTACATCGGCTTTCGGCCCATCGGCTTTCTCGAGGACGGCAATCAACTGGGCATCTGGATGGCGGCCGCCACGCTGCTTGCCGCCGCTCTCTGGAGGCACAGTCCGGTGCGCCGCATGCTTGGACTGCCTATCGCCTGGGTTGCGATGACACTCTTCGTGATTACCCTTCTCTGTCAGTCGGCAGGCAGCATCCTCCTGATGCTCTGCCTGTTGCCGTTTATCCTCCTCAAGCGCGCCCAATTCCGGCGCTGGCTTGCGATCGCGCTTGTGCTTGGCGTTCTCGGCTTCGCCGGTCTCCGCCTGGCGAATGTCATCTCGCTGCGATCGTTGGTCGAGCGCAGTCAATCCGCGCACGCAGTCGCCCAATTCATCGTGAAGATGGGACGCCAGTCCTTCGGATGGCGTCTGGGACAAGATGAACGCCACGTGAAGACGGCGCTCGCAAGACCCTTTCTCGGCGCAGGACAGTGGATCTGGTGGCAGTATGGGGATAGCCGACCGTGGGGACTCTGGTTACTCGCATTTGGCACCTACGGAATTGTAGGCCTTCTCGCCCTGGAAACCGTGCAGCTTCTACCCGTCGTTCGCACTGCCTGGTTCCCCTTGGCCCGTGCTAATCAAGCGAAGGTCCATCTGCCGAACCTCGAACTGCGTCTCGCTCTCGCCGCTGTCCTCCTGATGGCAACGATCGATAACTTGCTGAACAGCGGCATGATCCTCCCCTTGGTGCTGGTTATCGGCGGGATGAGCGCCCCCTGCCGCACAGCCCGTCGCGCCGTTGAAAAGGCACCCACTTAGGTCAAAATAGCTGCCGCGCCGAGATATACTACTTGTTGCCGCCAAATAAATTGAATTGTCGCTTTCGAACGGAGGACGACTCCTCCGCTTTAGTTCCTCCGAATACGTAATCGTCAGAGATAAGGCAATTCGGCTCTAGCCGAAAGATAGGCATTAGGCTCTAGCCTAAATGGATAGGATCTGGCAAACTTTGGGACTCACAGCTAATCGAATTACAGCCGAATCCATGCCTTCTAGTTCAACTAGCGGAAAAAAAGCGCGTATTGCCTATCTTCTCAGCCAATACCCGGCTGTTTCTCATACGTTCTTCTTGAAGGAAATTCTTGGATTACGTCAAATTGGTTTCGAAATTGAAGCGGCCTCCGTCAATCCGCCGGATCGCGCCATTGCCAAACTACCCCCACTTGAAGCGGAGGAGGCTTACAAAACCTATTATCTAAAAGAGGTAAATATCTGGAAAGCTATTCATACCTTAGTAACCATTACCGTCGTGCGTCCGAGAGTAGTCCTTCGCGGCCTTAGGGCTGCAGTAAGTCTAGGTAGTTGGGATTTGCATCGTCAAATCTATGCATTCTTCTACATGATTGAGGCATTACTTCTCGGTCACTGGATGCACGAGCGAGCTCTTCATCATCTTCATGTTCATTTTGGGGGACCGGTTTCGACTGTCGCTATGCTGGCTTGCGAGGCGTGGGGATTCGACTATTCCATCACGATCCATGGACCGGAAGAGTTTTACGAGGTTGACGCCTGTTATCTTGCGCGCAAGATTGAACGGGCGAAGTTTATCTTTTGCATCAGCGATTTCTGCCGCAGCCAGCTCATGAAGTACTGCGATCCTGCCGGCTGGGGTAAGATGCACGTCGTCCCGCTCGGCATCGACACTGAAGAATTCAGGCCCGTCTATCGAGAAGCGAATCTCCCGCTGCGAATTGTCTGTGTCGGCCGTCTGGTGCCGGCCAAGGGGCAGCACATACTCCTCCGAGGATTCTCTCGTTTGCGCTCGAAGGGCCACGCGCTGCAACTGATCTTCGTCGGGGACGGGCCAGATCGCCCCAGCCTCGAACGCGAGGTAGCTGAACATGCACTATCCAACCACGTTACCTTCTGCGGCGCGCTCAATCACGATCAGGCCCGCGAACAAGTAGCCCAGGCCGATATTTTTGCACTGGCCAGTTTCGCGGAGGGTATTCCCGTTGCGTTGATGGAAGCCATGGCCATGGGCATTCCCTGTGTGAGCACGATCATCGCCGGCATTCCGGAACTGATCCGGGACAACATTGACGGCCTGCTTGTCCCGGCCTCTTCGGTAGAGTCTTTCTCTTCAGCGATCGAGTCGCTCGTTCTCGACCAGGAACTGAGACAACGTCTCGGCGCTTCCGCCCGCGCTCGCGTCATCGAACATTACAATCTGGTTGATAATCTGAAGGTGCTGGCGTCCACTTTCGAAAAGTGCTTCCTCTCATAGAAGCTGCGGGGTTCATGACCATCCTCGACTCTTCCGTTGATCCGTCCGTCGATACCTTCGACGTCTCGATCGTCATTGTCTCCTTCAACACGCGCGCGGTGCTACGCGAATGCCTGGAGTCGGTCGAACGCGAATCGGCCGGGCTCCGGGTGGAGGTGCTGGTCGTAGACAACCACTCTTCAGACGCCTCGCCGGAAATGATCGAGCGTGAGTTCCCGCAGGTCCGGCTCTTCCGCAGCGATGTGAACCTGGGATTTGCCTCGGCGAACAATATCGCGCTGCAGGCTGTACGCGGACGGTATCCAGTGCTTCTCAATTCCGATGCGTTTCTCCGCTCGGGGGCACTTACTCTCGCTGTGCAGCATATGGATGAGAATCCGTCGGTGGGCCTGGCGGGAGCTCGGCTGGTGGGACGCGACGATGCATGGCAGCCGTCGGCGCGGATGTTTCCCTCTCTGCTGGCTGATTTTCTCGTCATGACGGGACTGGCCGCGAAGTTTCCCCAGTCGCGCTTTTTTGGCAGTTTCGACCGTACTTGGGCCGATCCCCTTATTCCAGCAGAGACCGATTGGGTTCCCGGCGCTTTCTCAATCATTCGCCCCGATGCGCTGAGGAAGGCAGGTCTATTCGATCCCGACTTTTTCCTCTACTCCGAGGAGGTTGATCTCTGCCTGCGCATCCGCGACGCCGGATACAAGATATGGTACTGGCCCGACATCGTAGTTACACACATCGGCGGCGAATCGTCGCGCCAGGTGAAGTCTCTGGACATGTCCATCACTGGAGCGCAACTCGTGCTGTGGAGCATACGGAGTACACTGCTCTACTACCGTAAACATCACGGCTCGGCTGCTTGGCGCGCAAAGATGCTGAGGATCGCTCTTTGCCGGCTCGTCGTGCTACGCAACAGCTTCAGACGCGATCTGCGACGGCGCGCACGCGCCGCGGAATACCGGAAACATATCGAGCTAATCAAGCAGGCATGGGAAGATACTCACGGCGGTCGTGTTTCGCCGCCGAGACCGTGGTAAGGAGTGAAATATCCTAATTGAGGGACCAGCATAACCAATCAGAAGGATGGCATGAAGCGTGATCTAAAACTTATACTGAGCCGCCCTCTATCCTTTGCCCTGCGCGCCACCCGTGGATTGCGAAGGAACCTCACTCACCTATATGCACATGCGGCTCTCTCCGCTGATCTCGCGACGCCACTGCCAACGTCGGCAGTGATCGAAGGTAGAGCATTCGTCTACGGTACCCGCAATATCCGCTTTGGGGAGAACGTCCTTCTCTACCCAGCTCTGCATCTTGAAACGCAGGAAGCCGGCCAAATCGAAGTCGGCGACGAAGTGGTCATCTCCCGAGGCGTCCATATTGTCGCCATGGCAGGTGTCTCGATCGGTGCCGGCAGCATGATCGGTGAATACGCAAGCATTCGCGATGCCAACCATCAGCGTAGTGAGGAGCGCAGTTTCCGCGAATCGGGTCACACCGCGAAAACTATCATCATAGGTAAGGAAGTCTGGATCGGACGCAGTGTTACCGTACTGGGTGGGGTCACGATTGGCGATAAGGCAACAGTTGGCGCGAACGCAGTGGTTACACGAGATGTCGCGCCCGGCGAGACCGTGGCCGGAGTCCCGGCCGTTCCGATCTCGCGCCGCGAGATCACAATTTCTTGATTTTAAAACTTCTAATGGCAATACTTAATTCCGCAACCCTGGTTGGGGGCGCCGCGGGGCGAAGGCGTTCATTGGTTACTGTGGTACTGGAGGTACCGCAGCCCTCCACCGTGCGTTGGCAGGCAGTGAACTATCTTCTCCGGCCCACTCGATCACGATCGCTGCAGGCCGTGCGACTTCCCCGCCAGTTAGAGTGCGATGTCTCCCGGCTTCGGCTCGTCAACTTCATGTGCGCCGTAAGCTCTGACATACTCGATCGGCCGCTCTTCTTTCGAGTGAATGTGGAGCTGCGTACTATGCCAGAGCGGCTCCGGTGAGTCGGCAAGGATAGCTCCCGACCCAAGAGCACGCCATAGAGAAACTGAGCGCAGTTCGAGCCAACGCCCTTCATGTGAGCGTTTCAACAAGGATAGCCGCACGGAAGTTCCCCCTCTACCATTGAAAATAGGGCTGACTCCCGGCAATCATGGACCGGTTGAAATGGTATAAGCTCCCTGTACTACGCCGCTGGGAAGGAAGGCTGTGATTGTGGCCGGGTTGGAGGTGTTCATCCCGCAGACCGCATAAAGCGTATTACTCGAAGAGACTGCGACCGGACCCGTGTAAAGGATTCCAGATGCAGCGGGTGCGGCTCCTCCGAAATTATCCGGCAGCGGCATGATGGTCTGCCCTGCGGGCGCTAACTTGTAGACCGCATAGGAAGCCGGGGTTGGGCACGTAATGGTAACTTTCTGCGTGCCTGTATATGTTCCGGGTGCTGGAGAGAGTGTTGGATTAGCTGCGGTCGCCGCTCCTCCGACTGTTGCCGTCGAACCGGGGCTAGCTGTTGGCGTGACAGTTGAATAGGAAAATGAACCTATTAACAATGGATAACTAGACGGCAAGCCCGATGCTGTAGTAATGCCCACATAGGCCGTCGTACCATTGACTAGCGACGGGATGCTGACGTTGCTCCACGTCTTCGTAAAGCAGGTCGCGCCGGGACATGAGCCCCCGGCCGTCACATCGAAAAGATTGAGGGTGACCGTGGACCCATCGTAGGTGATGGTAGCGGAATAAGTATCTCCCGTGGTCGTATTCTGGGCATTCGCGGGAGAATTGAGCGCCACGGGAGAAGTTGCAAATTTGGTGGTGCTCCAGTAGTCAGTCTCGGCAGTGCTTGGGTTACACGGCGACTGCACGGTCTGATAGACCTGCACACTGCTGCCCGTGAACGACCCGTTTTGCGTAAGAGGACTATAAGAGTCAAACTCCATCGCGAAGATATTCGTCGCAAAGTCAGGAATAACAGAACTTTGAAAGAAGCCGGCCTCACATCCCGCGCCGGAATCAAAGTTCTTGCCTGTGCCAGAAGCCAGGCTTGGCAGAGTGTTTTGCAGTACAAAGGCAAGATTCTGTCCATTAGGAACGAAGGTGAAAGTGGTGGTGAACCCCTTCACTCCGACCGGAGTGAAGTAGTTTACCGCCGTAACGATGTGCGTTTCACCTGTCGGCAACAATAGGATCTGTGATCCAGATAAACTTGAGTAGCCATTGGCGAAGTTGAAATTCTCTCCGACAGCTGCCCCGCAGGTTCCAGTTGATGTAAAACCCGATGGGCAGTTAATGACCGTCTGTGAGGAGTCCGGAGGCGCAGAGGCTATGGTGTAGACAGCGGACGCGATCGCACTGTCGGTATAGCCCGTGGCTACCGCGATAGCCTTTAGGGTCTCCGTGGAGGACACGGTAATCGCCGTACCCGTGTACTTCGTCGACGACGTGGTAGGCGTCGTGCCATTCGTTGTGTAATAGACCGTTGCACCCGATGTAGCCTCGCTGATACCCACCGTTTGCGCGGAGGTGTAGGTTCCGGCCGCCACGCTGAACGTGGGTGCAGGAAGCGTCGGATGGATAGTGTAGACCGCCGTGGCCATTGCGCTGTTCGTGAATCCGCTAGCCACCGCGATCGCGTTCAAGGTGAATGTTCCGCTTGAGTTGAGCACGAGCGGCGTTGTGTACTTCGTCGACGACGTGGTCGGCGTCGTGCCATTCATCGTGTAGTAGATCGTCGCACTCGACGAGCTGTCGCTAATCGTCACCGCAGAGTCTGCATATGTCCCGGCCGGAAGGGAGAAGGTCGGCATGGGCAGCACCGAATCAATGGTGTAAGCCGCCGTGGCCACCGCACTGTTGGTATAGCCCGCGGCTACCGCGATAGCCTCCAGAGTCTCTGTCGTGGACACGGCGATCGCCGTGCCCGTGTACTTCGTGGAGGACGTGGTTGGCGTTGTCCCATTCGTCGTGTAGTAGATCGTGGCACCGCTGGTGGCATCGCTGATGCTAATCGTCTGCGCAGTAGCGTAGGTCCCAGCCGCCACGCTGAACGTCGGCGTCGCCACTACTGTATTAGGGGTATAAGTCCAGGTAAGAATCTCCTGCGAAGCGGTCTCACCTCCTGTGCCGCCTGTGAACCCGACATAGGCCGTATTACTGCCCACCGTAGCCGGGATATCAATCGCAAAGCTGGTTGAGAAAGAGGCGTTCGTGCCCGTGTCAATAATCGTCATTGTCAGAGTCGTGCCATCATAGGTCAGATGCACGTGCATGATATCGCCGCTGTGCAAATTGACCCCGCTGGAAGTCATGTCGGTGGCCGGAACCGTCGGCAGCGCACCATCGGTGAACAGACCCGTAGAATCCGTCCCCTCCCCCGCGTTGTTGTACAGATCAAACTTCACGGCCACGCTGGTCGGAATGCCCTGGTATCCCAAACCTCCCCCAGAATCTCCCAGCGCGCCCGTGCTTTGGTTCTGGATAGCAAAGGTCATCCCGTCCGCCGACGGGCTGGTCAACTGGAATGTAAAGTCAGTGGTAAACGCCTGGACATTCACCGGCGCGGCATACCATGCCGCTCCTTCCCTGCTCTGCACGGGATCAGTCAACAGGAGGCCTGGTCCGCTCAGCTGTGCGCTGCCGTTCAGTTCCATCCGTCCGCCAGAGCCGCTAAAGCCGTTGGCGAAGTTGATGACAGGCGCGGCGGTCCCAATGGTGTAGGTTGCCGTGGCCGTCGCGCTGTCGGTGAAGCCCGGAGCGGTCCCAATGGCCTTAAGGGTCTCCGTCCCGTTAACGACGATTGCGGCCGTATATTTCGCCGAGGACGTGGTCGGCGTCGTCCCATCCGTCGTGTAGTACACCGTTTCACCGCGAGTTGACGTCACGATGGTTACCGTCTGCGCTGTCGCGTAGGTCCCGGATGTCGGGCTAAAGGTCGGCGTGGGCAGCACCGAAGCGACCGAACCGGGTGTATATGTCCATGTAAGAATGTTCTCTGTCGAGGTCAGACTACCCGTGCCAGCGGTGAACCCGACATAGGCCGTATTGCCGCCCACCGTAGCTGGAATATCGATAGCCCAGCTGGTCGAGAATGTCGCCTGCGTCACCGTATCGGTGATAATCATCGCCAGGTTGGTGCCGTCGTACGTTAACTGCACGGCCATCGTGTCGCCACTGTGCAGATCGACTCCGCTGGGAGTTAAGTCGATCGCCGGCATCATCGGCGCCTCGCCATCTGTGTACAGACCAGTCGAGTCCGCGCCCTCGCCGGCGTTATTGTACAAATCAAACTTCACCGCAACGCTGGTTGGAATGTGCAGATACCCCAAGCCTCCCCCTCCATCTCCCAGCGCGGCCGTGCCCTGGTTCTGGATAGCAAAGGTCATCCCATCTGCCACGGGATTGGATAACTGGAAGGTAAAGTTCGTGGTGAAAGATTGAATATTCACTGGCGTCACAAACCACGCTGTGCTCCCTTGACCTGAGCCGCCGTTGGTCAACTGGAGAGCAGAGCCGTTGAGCTGGGTGTTACCATTCAAGATCACCTGACCCTGCGAAGCTGCAAAACCTCCGGAGTAGTCAATCTGTGAGGAGTCCGAGGGCGTCGTCGTCAGCGCCTGGACCGCCCTTGTAAGCTTCGGAGCTGCTTGGGGTGTCCTTACCGGAGCAGCATGGGTTGTCCCTGCCGGAGTAGGATTGCTAGACGTCTGCGCAGCACCTCCCGAGCTCCATCTCAGAAGGGTCATCGAAAATGGCGGCAGGGATAGCCTGCCGCTAAGATCAGAGGCACTCAGCGTCTGCGTCGACGGCTGCAATTCTGCTCCGCTCTCGTTGCTGTCGGTGATCTCTCTAGGCGCAATCTGCGTCATCTGCACACCGCCCGCAGGCGCAATCCTCCCGGAGAAGGTCACAGGCAGCTCCGCGGTACGGCTCAGGTTGAATACCACCAGCGAAACCTTGCCCCCTTCAGCAAATGCAAACGATTGCAGCGCGTGCGCCTGCACCGTTTCCCCGTTCAGTATCTGAGACCATGACGGGTTGGCGCCCGTCTGCACTGTCTGCAGCATCGTGCCGCCAATCACCCCGTTGGCTAGAGCCTCGGCCAGAAACTGCCAACTACGGCAATTTCCCGCTTGGCTCCCACCCACGCAATGCAGGCTGTTCTCCGTCAGAACTGCACCGTTCTGATACCGCGCACCCATCGCCATCATCTGCAGCAGATGTTCGGCCTGCGCCAGACCCGCACCCCAAGATTGCGCCAGTTGCTCCGATCCTTCCACTGCCAGGCTCAGCTGGCTCCGCCCCACATTCACATTTGTCCCACGGGCCGCCGCCGAACTGGCCCCGGCCAGGCCTGCCATTTCACGAGACACCACGCCTCCAGTGGAATCCATCGCCTCCGGCTCCGCCAGTAGAGCTCCATACAGCTCCGCCTGTGATGTGCCTGCACCCCGCCAAGGGAGATCCACCGCGATGGCCACCGAATCCTGTTGCCGGCTCTGACCGAGCACCGCTGCAGCCCACTCCGCGGAAACGCCGGCCCCGCTCAGCATGAGATCGAACCTGCTACCGTCAAACCCTACCGTCTGACGCGCCGCACCATAGTCCGCATTCGCCCGCTCCGCATAGACTCCGGCCTCCATCCGCTCAGATGCCGCCACCCCGCTACTGCTCTCGTTGCCCAACTCTATGTGAATCTTCCCGAAGACCTCCGTCCACGGCTCAGACTGACCGCTGCCGATGCGCGCCGCACTCCACGCATCTGAACCCGTACCGCTCAGATATTCCACCAGTTCCCGCATCTCCCCCGGCGTAGTCCCGGACGGAATCCGAAGCCATGGATCCGAACCCGCCTCGGCGCACAGCTGCAGAAATTCCCCCAAACCGTACCCACTGCCCGAAACCGACTTACCGCTCACGGCCGCGCCAGAGACAGAAAACTTGCCTGCCAGCTGCTGGCTCAGATCCGGAAACTCCATCCGGATCGTCCCCGGATGAAGCTCCTTCAGCGCACCTACTAGCTCCTCGCGGAATACCGCAGGGTTCAAACCCCGCGACTTCGACTGACGCTGAAACGCATCTTCCAACTCCACTCCACTCAGCGTCACTCCGATACGGCTCACCGAGGACTGCTGAACAGCCGAAGAAACCTCAATATTTGTGGACCGCGATTGAGCACGGCTCCCAGTAGTGCTTGAAAGTACTATAGCGACAAGAAGGGGAAAAAAACGCTGGAAAGCCCTGCTGCTGGCACTCGATCTCACGCTCATAGAAAACTCCAAAGAAAACAGGTATGGAAATCACCAGAGTTAGCGGCGCTTGCCTAGGAATCTGCCTTGGCAACCTGCCGTCATTTTTTGCTAAACATCGTGCAGTATGATCCCCGCCTTGGATTGACCTTCCTTAATCAATTTAGGTAATCGGCAGAGAAGCGCTCTGGGATGAGCTGAAGGTAACTGAATTTTGATTCTCTTATTACTATAAGAACATTACTACAAGGTCATTCACATTAAATCCAGAAAAAAATCGCTTGGACAACGTGCTCAGTCGCTAGCCGGGTAGTTCCCATACGTTCTTTTCTGCAAGAAATCCTCAGGATTACGCCAACTTGGTTTCGAGCTTGAGACCGTGTTCGTGAACACCGGTAGGCCCACTCGCAGTCTGCCTGCGCCTGAGCGTCTGGAGGCTGACAGGACCTATTATCCGAAACAGGAGACTCTTTTGAGAAGCTCTTTTGTGCCGGTAACTATTACTTTTGTGCGTTTCAGTTAGGCGCCTTGTGGTTTCAAGCCGCTCTCAGCTTGGATAAATGGGATGTGACTAGCAATCATGGGCAAGCGAAAGGCCAGGAAGTGGAAGTGGCTGAGGTTGGCGCCAGTCTCTCGTAATCGCTAGCCATACAGGGGCAGAGTATCACAGACAAAACTTCTCTGCACCCCCATCGACAGGCAACGGGACGAAGCCGCGTTTGGCTTCGATTTGCTTGACCACTGCAGCGTGCAAATGGGAAGTTGTAACCTCGCAGGACGAAACCCTGAATGTCTGTAGCGTTCAATTTACTCATTTCGACCGCCAGCAGTGATCTTTCGCTCGATGGTCGTCGCTCCCGGCCAGGGTCCTGTAGTGCGATCAGACATGCGGTATCCCTGGAAACGGAAGGCCCAATCCGAAAACGTACCGGATGGCAATGCCTCCAGCCAGCGTTCCAATGAAAAACCAGTGGTCTGTCAGAGCGCCCTGGCGCAGCAGCATGCCCAATGCCTGCTGGCAGGATGCATAAACGTTCACGATATAAATTGGCAGATCGCTCACGGCTACGGCCGCTACAGCGCCAACAATTCCAAAGTAGCTATACCCTAGTGGCAAGAGGACAACCAGAGCAACGAAATACAGCGGATTCGCCAGCGCGATCCTCTGTGCTGATCTCGTCAATTTCGGTATCGATTGTCATCTCTGGCCGTTATCGCTTCAGTTCACAGTAAACAGTCCGACCCTCATCCCGCAGACATGGCCGATGCATTCCTACACTCAAACTGACGCAAATAGCCGTTGCATTCCGCCACCGCGGACTGGCTGCCTCAGAAGTTGTACGTCGTGCCCGGAGCTTCAAACTCCTGCGCGTGAACTTTGCGTGATAATAAGAGAATCACTCCATGCCGAATCGTCGACATGTCTACATGGTGCTCTCCCCGCGTTCTCTGAGCTATTCCCGGAGTGCGTTAGAGAGCCTGTTTCGTAATTCTATTGAACCGATTCAACTAAGACTCATCACCGATTCAAAGCAGGACAAGGAAGAACTGTCCGATGCAGTAGCGGCCCTTGACACGGGCCTGCATCAGTGGGCGGTCTACTCTGAAGAAGATCTCGCCGAGCGGGAGGACGCTTTATTTGCGGGCTACGACAACCTGCGCGCCTTCCGTCGCGGTCATCCCTGCTGGCGTAAGATTACCGATCCATTGCTGCTAAGCAATCCCGGCGCGGAACTGGTGCTGCTCGACCCGGACCTCTATTTCCCGAACCGTTTTCAATTTGAAGAAACGCCTCCGAGCGGCTTGCTGTTGATGTGGCAGCGACCAAACTGCCTTTTTCCGCCCGACGTGGTGAGAACTGCCATCAACAAAGGGATACGCCTGGCGCATCATGTGGATATCGGGGTCGCTCACTGGCGAGCTTCTGCGGATCTGGACTGGCTGGCCTGGCTGGTAGCTGAAATTGGCGGCCCCGGGTTACCGAGAAGCATGCATGTGGAAGCAATCGTGTGGGCGGCTTTGGCGATGCGGATTGGCGGTGGACATCTCGACCCCGGCTACTGGAGATGCTGGCACCGCTCACCGGCAAAACGGCTCAGGATTAAGCTGGGCACGAGCGGACCGGGTATTCTGAGTTCGGAACCTTGGGGTGATTTGAAATGCTTTCATGCAGGCGGTGAAGCAAAGTGGTGGTTGAACGCGGTACGAGAGTTGGGGATGCTAGATGGCCACGCCATACATTGCGTGCCTGGCCGTGTGCTGCCCTTTGTGGAATTGACACCTGCTCATTACGCTCGGGAACGAGCGTTTAAGCGGGTGCTGCAATCGTTAGGGTACTATCACATATTTCGTCCCGCGTGAGTCCATATGCGAATCTGTATTGTCGCCGAACATGCCTCGAAGAAGTTCGGCGGCGAGGCTATTCTTCCAGTCCATTACTTTCGTCTGTTGCGTTCCCTCGGCGTCGAGAGCTGGATGGTTGTCCACGCGAGAACGCAGAACGAATTGTCCGAGCTGTTTCCGGATGACTTCGACCGTATTCTGTTTGTCCCAGATCTCTGGATTCACAAGCTTATCAATCATCTGAGTAACTATCTGCCGAGGCGTCTGTCAACGGCAACACTGGGGCTCTTCAATCACCTCATCACGCAATTCTGTCAGAGGGATATTGTGCGCCAGCTGATCCGAGACAAACGGATCACCGTTATTCACCAGCCGATACCGGTGGCTCCGAAATTTCCTTCTGTGCTGTATGGCCTGGGCGTACCCGTGGTAATAGGACCGCTGAACGGCGGAATGCAATATCCGCCGGCTTTCCGCCAAGCCGAGCCATGGATCGGCCGAGCGGGGATAGCGGTAGCTGGTTTATTTGTAAATTTGGTGAATGGACTTCTTCCAGGCAAAAAGCTGGCAGATGTGATCTTGGTTGCAAACGAACGGACGCGGTTGGCTCTCCCATCGGGGATTCGTGGCAGGGTGATTGAACTGGTAGAAAACGGCATCGACTTTAGCCTCTGGCGGGGTACCTCTGCCAACGTCGAGAGCGCGACCGCTCGCTTTGTCTTCCTCGGGCGCCTGGTGGACTGGAAGGCTGTTGACGTCGTCATCCGGGCACTAAAGGCGGTTCCCTTGGCCGAACTCGAAGTCATTGGCGACGGTCCAATGTTAGAAGTGTGGCGAAATTTGGCTGAGGAGCTAGGAATACAGGAGCGCGTTTATTTCGCCGGCTGGCTCCCGCAAGAGGAGTGCGCAGCGCGCCTGCAAAGCTCGCTTGCGCTGGTTCTGCCGAGTATCTATGAATGCGGCGGTGCGGTGGTCCTGGAGTCTATGGCCATGGGCAAGCCGGTCATTGCCACCCGCTGGGGTGGTCCGGTGGACTACCTGGACGAATCCAGCGGAATCCTCATAGGGCCAAAGAGCTACCCAGATTTGGTGGCCGGCTTCGCCGATGCGATGACGAAGCTGATGAACTCTCCCGAACTGGCGACATCCATGGGAGCGGCTGGACGCAAAAGAGCCGTTCGCGATTTTGACTGGCAAAAGAAGATCCAACAGGTGATTAGCATTTACCGCGCACTTGCGGAGAAGTCGGACGTTCCCCGGAAATGCAAAGAAGGCAGGGTTTCGCCCACTGCAGTTTCCAAACACCGCTGAAGGCAACCCTTCCCCTCCACCCGACTCGCAAAATGAGAGCAACGCCTGCCAGGAAGATCAATCCATGCCAGTAAGCTCTCTACGCGCCGCGGCAAGCGCGCCGGCAATGACCTGATGCATGTCGTAGTACTTATAGCGCGCTAGCCTTCCGCCGAAGATGACATTGGGCCGTTCCCTCTGCAGTGCAGCGTACTTCTCGTACGTTTCTCGATCCGAGGGGAAGTTGACCGGATAATAGGGATGGTCGGGATCGATGTAGGAGAACTCTTTCATGATCACCGTCGCGTTCTTGTTCCATGATCGTTCCAAATGAAAATGCTTGGGTTCGTGAATACGTGTGTAGGGTATTTCTTCGTCGGCGTAGTTCATCACCGACACACCCTGATAGTCGGAGGAATCGAGCACCTCGATCTCGAAGCGCACTGAGCGCCAATTCAGGTGCCCATAGCAATAGTCGAAGTAGCGATCGATGGGACCGGTGTATACGATTTTGTTAGCCTTCTTCTCCCATATCTCGCGTTCGTCGAAGAAGTCCACTCCAAGTTCAACGGGAATGCCTTCGAGCATGCGCTCGAATATCGGCGTGTAGCCTTGTAACGGAATGCCCTGGTATCTGTCGTTGAAGTATGCGTCATGATAGGAGTTGCGCACCGGCAAACGCGTAATGATGCTGGCCGGCAACTGCTTGGGATCGCAACCCCATTGTTTGCGTGTGTAGCCGCGAATGAAGGCTTCGTATAGCGGCTTGCCGATGAGGCTGATGGCCTGTTCCTCGAGGTTCGCCGGCCTACCGGTGAAGGTGCGTTGCGTATCGAGAAATGCCGGCACATCGTCGGGGCGCAGGCTGGTGCCGAAGAATGCATTGATCGTGCAGAGATTGATGGGCATCGAGTACACCTTGCCGTTGTGGGTGGTGAGTACTCGATGCTGATGGCGATTGAAGGCGGTGAAGCGATTGATGTAATTCCAGGTTTCGTCATCCGAGCAGTGAAAGATGTGGCTCCCGTACTGGTGCACTGAAATGCCTGTATCTTCGTACTCGTAGCTGTAGCAGTTGCCGCCGATATGCGGCCGGCGGTCTAAGATCAAAACGCTTTTGCCGTTTTCGCGAGCTTGCTGCGCAAATACCGAGCCAAAAAAGCCGCAGCCGACAACCAGATAGTCATACATCTTTTTCAGTTCCTCCGCTCCTGGGAAGGCTGCGGACGTTCCCCGGTCAGTTGCTCAAATGGCTGCACCCCCGCCTGCGCCAGTATCTTGCGAAAGTTCTTGAGGAATCCGAAGCTCGAATAGTATTCGGAGAGTACTTGATAGGCGCGCGTGACGATGGTGTTACGGGCCTGGTCGTCGGACAAGTAACGTGCGCACACCTCGGCCAGATCATTGAAATCCCAGCGCACAGGAACATAGGTTTCGCCGGGAACGAAGATATTGGGCTCCGTGCGGATGTGGCTCATGTCAGGCTTAACGAGGAGGCAACCCATTAGCACAGTTTCAAAGTCGCGCCAGCAAAGTTCTCCGTAGCCGAAGGGGCTCACGCATATGCGGCTGCTGCGCATCTCCTGGTAATAGCCTTGCTGATCCACGCGCAGATTCGGCACAAGAATTTTGTATCCCTGGCTTGCCAGGGGGGCCAGCGCATCGCCGATCGGGCTGCGCAGAGGAGATATCCAAAGATCCGGCTTGCAGGCGGCACGACACATCACATCCACCGTCTTTTCGGAGGGCGAAGCTGGACGGGTGTCGCGAAACAAGTTGGTGATTTTTCCGTCCATGCCGATGTTATAGCCAAGCGCGATCTTGCTCAACTGCGATTTTGGGACTGGGCTGGAATGTGGAATGATATTGTCGGCAAAACACGTTCCATGGACGCGCGACACGTAATCGGTCAGATTGTTCTTGCCTGTAAACTGCTTTAGATACCAGCTTGTGTCCGAGAACATGTGCTTCTTGACGTATAGATCGACTTTTTCGAGTAAGTCACTGCCCCATTGAATGCAGGAATCGTCATCGCCATCGAAATAGACGATCTTGACCGGAGGCGGAAATTGCCGCCGCAGACGCGAAATCTTTTCGAGCACCTGCGGGGCGGGAGTCATGAAACTGAGCTTTACGAAAACCGCTCTATAGCCGGTTACGTTGACTTCGCCCGAGGCTAGAACTTCGTCAATCAATCGTTGATTGAACAGGATACCCAGCTCTTTGCGGAGGACGCTGCGATTTGCCAGCAGCGGCGTGAACTGCTCTTCGCTGGTTATGGCTAGGTTGTCGCTGGCAATGAGAATGCGACAGGTCTTCGATCCCGCGCCGCTCAGGGAGGATCGCAATTCATCCGATGCGTAGCGCAACGGATATTTCACTCGGTACCGAATCTTTTCCTTGAGCGACGTCAACATCGGGCTGCGGTTCCTTATGAGAACCACCGTCGTAATCGGCGGTGAATTTTATGCTCTTGGCGCAAATTGCCTGGGACTGCTTGAGTCTAACAAAGGCGCTAGTGTTTCCGCCGATCTCTGGGGAAATGTCCGAAAAACTTCACAAGCCGCGGTTCATACGAAAGAGGAGCAATCGGAAGATCGGGAATGCAGTAACTCACTCTGGCGTCGCAGTCGGGCTTCGAGAAGTACGGACCGAAGGGGCGTGGGAAGGTGTCTTGGGGTTCCCTTGAGACCCTTGATTGGCGTTGGCGCCTCAAAACGCTAGCAGAGGTATTAGACACACTCATCTGAACTTGACGCTGCGCAGCTGAGCAGAACGTCATTCGTTCTGCTCAGTCAACTACCACGATTCGCTGAATAGACACAAATCTGACGGATCGTTAAAGTACGCCGCATCAGGCGTGTGTTCTCGCGTTTACTACCTGAATACCCGTTGGAAATGGAACCTGGGATGTGCAACGACTCCCGCAACCGGTGCAGCAGACGTCTTTCCCGCAACCAGAGATTGGCCCCAGCCCAACATAAGGAACGTAACTTCTGGCATTTGTCCACCCATAAAGACGGTATAGTATGTAATCCAGAAAATAGTGAAAATAGCCAGCATACTGCAGGCAAGCACGCGATCTTCCAAAGCCTGAAAGCTCCATGCACCTGCAATTGCAGTCCTGACAGACTCAGCCGCAATTAAGATTAACAGGATAAAGCCAAATTCTCCCTGCATGAGGTGAACAAGCAGGAAGTGATTATCGATTGACTTCTGCCCCCCCACCACCGGTACTGCGCCCTCACTCCAGCCAAACCAACCTCCCATCTCCGCGACCGATTGATAAGCTTCATTCATCTGTTGCCTGTAGTATGTGCTGTGTTGCTCCTCGGTCATGGTTGCTTCGTCCGTCGCTACAGAGTGAGCAAAATATTGCTTTGTTCCGAGGCCTGCCAGAATGAAGAGAACT
>Ga0206932_1083_pt1 | contig 19479 bp, 20 predicted proteins | sample Alteio_BWOrgHeat_18_FD_153244 | JGI IMG/M metagenome (GOLD analysis project Ga0206932, IMG submission 153244) | Enriched cells from forest soil in Barre Woods Harvard Forest LTER site, Petersham, Massachusetts, United States -... | ecosystem: Environmental > Terrestrial > Soil > Temperate forest >...
GTAAGCCAGGTGAAGAAAGCTGAAAGCTACGTATACCTGGTGAAAGCTTATAATTAATGAATTTATTTTTAAATAAAAAATCCTGCGTTGAACGCAGGATTTTTTTTGAGGTTACAATGAGCTTAACCTATTAAAATTACTTCCATAAATTATCCGGGTATTCGCCTTTCTCAACAAGATGTTTTACTGTTGCTTCTACAAACGGCGCATCTTCTTTATATGTTACACCAAACCATTTTGCACCTATTGGAATAACTTCTACTTTTCCTTTGCCTGATTTTATAAAATAATCTGTCATGCCGGGGATTAAAAATTCCGCTTTAAGACTTTGCGCATTTTCATCCAAAAATTTCTGAAACTGTTCTTCGCACAAATTAATAAACTGTGGCGCATAACAAAAAAAGTTCATGCTCACTTTTGTATCTTTTAAAAACTCAGTAGTGCTACCATTTTCATCCTGATAAATTATGGCATCGTCTTTTTTGTAAATTTTCAAACATTCTTTAATATCTGTCATTTCATTATTATCGTTTACTGAAATTACTCCGCGGCTTACGCTGCCATATTCGCTTAATGTGTTAGATAGGTCATAAGCAATAACTGCATAAGTTTTTCCATTACAGCGTGTTTGCAAAAAGTCGAATGCTTTTCTGTAAGAATCTTTACCATAAAAATCATCGGCATTAATTACTGCAAAAGGTTCATTTACCCTGCCTTTACAGCAAAGCACAGCATGTGCAGTTCCCCAGGGCTTTGTTCGCTGAGGATTTATAGCTCTGCCTTCTGTAAATTTATCAAGGCTTTGATAAACATATTCAATCTCTATTTTACCTTTTAGTTTTGGTTCAATCATCGCTTTAAAACTATCTGAAAAATCTTCACGTATAATAAAGATCACTTTTCCAAAACCTGCTTCAATAGCATCATAAACAGAATACTCCATTATTGTTTCACCTGATGGGCCAAATGATTGCGTTTGTTTCATGCTTCCATACCGGCTTGCCATGCCTGCAGCTAATATTACAAGTGTTGATTGCATAGATTGTATTTAGGGCTGCGAAACTAAGTAAATTTCATTCTAAAATTCTAAGCATTCAGACAAGATTTTTGGGATTAATAAATTTGGAAATTTGGAAATTATAAACTTTGCAGCCAATGAAACTTTAAAACACTGAAACTATTCTTCATCTTTGTTTAATCAACGAAATTGTTTGCATGAATATAGAATTAAACCGCAATCATGACTGGATGAAGCTTTTATTAAGCGATGTAAAAAACCGCTTTGAAAAAATTAAGCTGGGCGGCGGAAAAAAATCAATCGAAAAGCAAAAAGAAAAAAACAAGCTTACTGCAAGAGAGCGCATTGATTATTTAATTGATGATAAAAAAACGTTTATAGAAATTGGTGCATTTGCCGGTTATGAAATGTATGAAGAATATGGCGGCTGCCCTGCCGGCGGAACTGTTGCCGGCATTGGTTATGTAGGCGGACGGCAATGTGTAATTGTAGCGAATGATCAAACGGTAAAAGCTGGCGCATGGTTTCCAATAACGGGGAAAAAGAATTTGCGCATGCAGGAGATTGCGATGGAAAATAAATTGCCCATAATTTATTTGGTTGATAGCGCCGGTGTATTTCTTCCCATGCAGGATGAGATATTTCCTGATAAAGAACATTTTGGGAGAATATTCCGCAACAATGCACAAATGAGTGCAATAGGTATTACGCAAATTGCGGCTGTGCTTGGTGCCTGTGTTGCCGGTGGCGCTTACCTGCCAATTATGAGCGATGAAACAATAATGGTTGAGGGCAATGGAAGTATTTTTTTAGCAGGGCCGTATTTAGTAAAGGCAGCTATTGGTGAAGATATTGATACTGAAACTTTAGGTGGTGCGGAAACACATAATGCTATAAGCGGTATTGCAGATTATAAGTTTAAAACAGAGTATGAATGTCTTGATAAAATAAAAAGTATCATCAGCAAATTAGCGCAGCCAAAACTTGCAGGGTTTAATAAGATTGATGCTGTTAGTCCATCAAAAAATATAAATGATGTTTACAGCATCATGCATGTAAAAAATGCAAAGCCTTATGATGTTATTGAAATAATTGAATGTATTGTTGATGCCAATTCTTTTGAACAATTTAAAGAAGAATATGGCAAAACTATTGTGTGCGGTTATGCAAGAGTTGATGGTTGGGCTGTTGGCATTGTAGCCAACCAGCGATTGATTGTAAAAACCAACAAAAAAGAAATGCAAATGGGAGGTGTTATTTATAACGACAGTGCTGATAAAGCTGCACGTTTTATTCTGAACTGTAATCAAAAGAAAATACCATTGATTTTTTTGCAGGATGTAACGGGTTTTATGGTAGGCAGCCGCAGCGAACATGCAGGCATTATAAAAGATGGCGCGAAACTGGTAAATGCAGTTGCCAATTCAGTTGTTCCTAAAATAACAATTATTACAGGCAACAGTTATGGTGCAGGTAATTATGCAATGTGCGGTAAAGCGTATGATCCGCGTTTTATTTATGCATGGCCCAGTGCAAAAATTGCAGTAATGGGAGGTGAACAGGCTGCTAAAACTTTATTGCAGATTCAGGTTGCAGGTAAAAATGTAAGTGATACCGAACAGCAGGAACTACTGGACAAAATCAAATCACGCTACGAAAAACAAACAACACCCTATTATGCTGCAGCGCGTTTATGGATTGATGATATTATCGATCCGGGGGAGACAAGAAAACTTATAAGTGAAGGTATTGCAGCGGCAAATAACAATGCAGATATTGAAGAGCTTAAGCTTGGTGTTTTCCAGGTATAATCTTAAATGAATATTATGTTTAACGCTAACCAATAAACAAAATTCATCTATTTAGAGCTGTCTTTATTTCCTTTCTTATCGTTATAAGATTTTGTTGTACCGGTATTTGGTGTTGCAACAGAACTATTAATTGTATCCGTACCTATCGTATTGGAAGAATCTGATGTTGGAATGTGCTGGCGTTCATCAGGATGATAATCTGATGCATCGGTTGTAGGATTATTTGAAGTAGTATCGCTAACGCCGGGACTTGTCCCTTCATTTTTATTGGTGTTATTATTACATGCAATCATAAAACTTATACTTAATAGAGCTGTAATTATAATTTTGAATGCTTTCATAGCCTTGTTTTTAATACAATTTCAAACCTTGTTCCATTTATTATTAAAAAAACGAGCTATAGAAATAGCCCGTAACCATTACTCAGGATTTGTAAAAAAACTTAGTGCTTTCTATTACATGAATTTACCCAAACACGTGCCAGTTATAAAGTACCTTAGGATAAGGTATTTATAAATAAATTTTAAAAAAAATGAAAGGAATTTTTTCTACAATAATTTTCTCAATCAGAAGGTTAATTTACCTCTGTAATAATCAAGTATCATAGAGCGAAGGACATAATCATATTTGGCAATGATGAGGTTTAAGTTAGATTGATCAACATTATTTTTTGCAATCAGATAATCTACAGAGTTAATGGCTCCGGAATTGAATTTTATCTCTGCTTCGCGAAAAGATTCTTTATATGCATATGCCTGTTCAGTTAAAACATCATAACGACTTTTTGCTGAATTTACATTTACATAAGCTTGTTCAACATTTTGCTGCAGTTGTATTTTGGTAGCATTAAAAGTTATTTCTGCATCTTTTTGTTGCAACAAGGCGGTCTTAATCTGCGTTTTATTTCTAAGATTATTTAATAAAGGAATACTAATACCAATACTGAATGAGCTATTGAAATTATTTTTAAACTGATCGCCATAATTTATTTTATTAATGCTGTAATTATCCTGTTGCGTAAAAACAGGCAGCTTGTCACTCCCACTCATTACATAACCGTTGGTTTGTACATCAGTTGTATTTATATATTGCTGTACAGTGGCATTATTAGAATAATTTGTAAATATGCCGCCGTTAAAATATAAAGATGGATAGCTTTGCGATCGGTAGGTTTTTACGCCATACAAAGCACTACGCTCCCGTAATTCTGCTGCTTTAACAATGCTAAGATTTTGCAATGCTGCCTGGTAAATTGAATCAGTATTACTTGCTGTATTGTTTTCAACATCTGTCAGGGTCAATCTTTCTAACTGCTGGTTTTTATTATATGGAATATTTAATAACTGCGCCAGTGTAACTTTTGCTGTTTCCAAAGCATTTTGCGCATTTACAACATTCAACTGATTATTGGCATATTCACCTTTAAGATCATAAAACTGGCTTGGACTTATGCTGCCTTCCTGGTTTAAAATATCCAGCCGTTCCACCTGCTTGGCGGAAACATCTCTTTGCTGTATTGATACTGATAGCAGGTCTTCATTAGTTAAAACCTGCAGGTATTCCAATATTACATTTAAGGCAATAAAATCTTTTTCACTTTGCGTTTCAAATTCTCTTGCCTGGAATGAGAGTTTGTTTTGTTTAATATTATTTTGAATGGCAAATGCATTAAATAAAGTGAGCTGTGTATTCAAACTGTAATTGTCATACTTAATGCTCTGATTTGAGTATATGTTTGTATATGGGTCAATATTGCGGCCAGTGTTTATGCTATGACTTATATCACCATTTAATGTAGGCAACATATAGCCTTTTGCACCCTGCCAGTTTGTTTTAGATATATCTGAAGTAATTTCTCTGTGCTGCACATCAGCATTATTTTTTAATGCTATTTGTATACATTGCTGAAGAGTTAGTTTTGGCAATGATGATGTATCGGGCGTTTGTGAAAATGAATATATCGTTATGCATATAAATACAAAACATATTGCCATTGCTTTTCGTATCATAAACCAGTTCTTCATTTAAATTAAGATTCTATTCTCCCGTCTAATAAATTAATAATGCGTGAGCCATATTCAGCATTTTTTTCTGAATGTGTTACTTGAATAATTGTTACACCGTCTTCTTTATTCAATTTTGTAAACAATTCCATTATCTCTTCACCTTGTTTTGAATTCAGGTTTCCTGTTGGCTCATCTGCCAGCAATAATCTTGGATTGGCAACAAGTGCTCTCGCAATACCCACCAGTTGTTGCTGGCCGCCGGATAATTGTGTTGGAAAAAGATCTTTCTTACCAACAATATTAAAACGGTCAAGCACATCTGCAACAATTGCTTTTCTTTCAGATGTTTTTGAATTCTGATAAATCAGTGGCGTTTCAATATTTTCATACACAGTTAGTTCATCAATAAGATGATAAGCCTGGAAAACAAAACCTATATATTGCTTGTATAATTGAGAACGGTGTTTTTCTTTAAGCTTATGAACAGGTTCGCTCATAAAAAAATATTCGCCTTCATCAAATTCATCCAACATTCCTATTACATTCAGCAAAGTAGATTTCCCCGAGCCGGAAGGCCCCATAACTGATACAAACTCGCCTTGCTTAATTGTAAGATTTATATCTTTCAAAAGATAAGTTTTTGCACCACCAATGGTTATCCATTTTGAAAGATGCTGTAGTTCTATCATGCTTAATTTAAAATTTATGTACAGAAGTATTAGAAAGATATACCAATTGCAACAAGTGCTGAAAAGCAATGTTTTAGTAAATTAAAATGCTGTTATCGTGTTCGTTTTTGATACAGTTGCTGTTCATTTTCAGACCTCATCCCTGGCCCTCTTTACTTCTGAAGAGGGGAATTAAAACCAGATAAATTTTAGTCATTATTTTAAGATATAATAAGGAAACAACTTGTATAACTCCTTTTAGAGTTGGGATAACAGCTTATTTATTTTGTCAGCAAGCTTCACATCTTTATCAGTAATTATATCGCCGGCATCATGCGTGTTCAGCCATATCTCTACTTTATTATACACATTCGTCCATAAAGGATGATGGTTCATGCGTTCCGCTTCAATGGCAACGCGAACCATAAATGCAAACGCTTCAGAAAAATTTTTGAATTCAATTTTGCGATAAAGCGAATTATTATCTTCAGACCAGGCTTCAGGTATATTCATGTTTATAAAATTAAATTTCCTTTACTCTTAATTTTGTCGGGCGTTAATTCTGTTACTAGTTGTACTTCGCTAATAGTTTTAATTTTTTTTTGCAGGCTTATAAAATCATCTTCATTAATTATATCAGCTTTAAGCAGCCATAAAAAATCGAAATGTTTAAACTCAGGCAATAAATATTCTCCTTCAAACTGGTTATGATAAATGTAATGTTCCATTTCACAATCTGTTTCACAAAACTGGTAAACCTGGAAAAAATAATTGCGGCCTTTTTTTTTTAATTGAATCTCAGCTTCCGCATTTAACCTGAAATCATATTTTAATTGCGAGTTTATCAGCCAGCAAAAACGATAATTTTTCAATTGCGACATAACACCAAGCAACCTGGTGCCCGTAAAAAAATTATCTTCAATTGCATCAATATTCAATACAAGTTTTGCCATATTAACCAAACAAAATAAAGATATTCATATTTAAAGAATGAAATTGCTTAATCAGGGCAAAAACATTTTTTTCTAAAAATTGTGTACATATTTATAAGCCATAGAGATATTAGAATTGCACATCAAAGCTCATTTCATTTCCATTTCTTGAAATACGCAATGTGGTTTTATCGCCCTTTTTAAAATGCTGTAATGCCTGCATGTATGTTTGAATGTCAACAAATTTATAATCGCCCAATTGCAACAAAATATCGCCAGCTTTTAACCCAATTCTTTCAGCAGTTTTACCTTTACTTACACCATCAATACGTAAACCGGAACCTGTATAACCATAATCCGGCATTACGCCTAAAGTAACCGGCAAACTCATGCTGCGCATTTCAGGATCTTTTGTTTGAAGAAATGCAAGCTTGCCTTTGTCATTGGTTGTGTTTATAATATTTACTATATAATCAATGATCTCTGTTTCATCTTTATAATTTATTTTATCCGCATCGTCGGTTGCTTTATGATAATCAGGTTCTGCATTGGTAAAAAAGAAAAGCACAGGAATGCTGTCATGATAAAAAGCAGAATGATCACTTGGGCCGCTGCCGCTGCTGTCAAACTTAACTACAAGGTTTGGATCCGTTGCAGTTTGAAAAACATCACTCCATGTTGGCGAAGTGCCATAACCGCCAATTTCTAATTTGCGTGCAGAATCATACCTGCCGATCATATCCATATTTATCATGTAATTCATATTCACGCTCACTGTGGGATGCTGCAACCAGTATTTTGAACCAAGCAATCCCAATTCTTCACCTGAAAAAGCAATGAATAAATAATTATTGTTATGCGCTTTTGTGTTGTACAACAATCTCGCAAGTTCCATCAAAGCTGCAGTGCCGCTGGCATTGTCATCAGCACCGTTATGAATCTGGCCTTCACCGTCTAAACTGTTTCCATCTTCACCGTAACCTAAATGATCGTAATGTGCACCAATAACAACTGTGTTTGGTGCATTAAAATTTAAATAACCAATTACGTTGTGAGCCTTACGGTTATCTACTGCAAGATTTACATTTAAATCAATGTCATAAATATTTGTCGGGTCTGAAAAATATTTTTGAGTGCCGGTTTCAGTTAAATAAATTACGGGAATTGCAACTGCATCGCTTGTGTCTTTCTTGTCAAACAAAATATTATCTGCAGCAGAAGAGCTGTTATAAACAATTAATGCTTTTGCACCTTTCTTAGCATCTTTTTGCGCTTCCTCCTTCACTGCATTCAACATATCAAAATGCGGGTTTTTTTTATTATCATCCAATACGTCAGCAACATTCCAAAACCATATTTGGTTTTCTTCACGCAGCATTGGTGATACACTTCCTTTTACAGCCATATTTGCAGAAAAGGATAATGGGTAATAATCTGTTTTTGATTCAAGCTTTTCACCATTTACCGAGAAAAAATTATCAGGTGAACTGAAACCTTTTCCTTCGCTTATTTCAAACTCCTGTATAAACCCATTATCTCCTTTTGGAGAAAGTTTATATTTTTCAAACATATTGCTGATGTACTGCATTGCAAGCAACTCGCCGGCAGAACCGGCTCTTCTACCTTCCAGCTTATCGCTTGCCAAATACTGAATATGTGCCTGTATATTGGTCGTAATAGTTTTATCAGATTTTGCTTTAGCTTTTTTTGATTGGGCGTTTACAGTAAGTACAACGGGTAATAACAAAAGGATCAGCCACAGTTTTTTCATTGCTTTTTCTTATAACGCAAATGTAACAAGAGAGATTTTTAATAAATTTTTTTTAGATAAAAATGATAAAACCTTGGCTTTTATAAAAATAACCTAAATGTCAAACTCCTTATATCGTAATATTTTTTTGATTACACACATTAAATTGCGGCAAATTTTAAATACTGGTACGCAATAGTGTGAATATAGCTTTGGTAGGAAACCCGAACAGCGGCAAATCTTCTTTGTTTAATGCATTAACAGGTCTTAATCAAAAAGTAGGAAATTTTCCTGGTGTTACAGTTGATAAAAAAACAGGGGCTTCTGTTTTAGACGAAGATATTGCTGCAACTATAATTGACCTGCCCGGCACTTACAGTTTATACCCGCGAAGAGATGATGAATGGGTGGCTTATAAAGTTTTAATGCATGCTGATGCACACATCAATCCTGATATTATTTTACTGATTGCAGATGCAAGCAATCTTAAACGAAACCTTCTTTTTTGCACCCAGGTTATTGATCTGAAATATCCTGTAGTTATTGCATTGACCATGATGGACCTTGCACGCAAAAAAGGAATTGAAATAGATTTTGCCGGCCTTTCCACTGAACTGGGCGTTCCAGTTATTCCTGTAAATCCAAGAAAAAATAAAGGTATCGGGCAATTAAAAAAAACACTGGCGCAAACAGCAAAACATCGCCAACCGGCACAAAAAAGAGATTTTATAAATAACATTGCCTTGGCTGCCAATGCTATTGAAAAAGTAAAAAATGTTTTGCCGGGTATAAGCGATTATGAAGGTATTCATTATCTTATTAATCATGAAAATTTTGGTTTGCCTGCAACCGTGAATAATGTGATTGAACAGGCAGAAATTGATAACAACTTTAATCCATCTAAAACGCAGGCTGAAGAAATTGTACAGCGTTATTCACGCATAAAACAGGTAATGCAGCAAAATGTGGTGGAGCCAGACCCATTACAACGGAAATTATTTACAGAACACCTTGATAATATTTTGCTGCACCGTGTTTGGGGTTATCTCATATTACTTGTTGTTTTATTCTTTTTGTTTCAAAGTATATTCTGGCTGGCGCAATATCCAATGAATGGTATAGACTGGAGTTTCTCGCAAATAAGCGCCTGGCTGAATCATGTTTTACCAACAGCATGGTGGAGCGATCTTATTGTGAATGGCTTGCTTGCAGGATTAAACGGCATTCTTGTTTTTGTGCCGCAGATAATGATCTTGTTTGGATTGATAACTTTATTGGAAGACACGGGATACATGGCGCGTATAAGTTTTTTGAGTGATAAGCTTATGCGCAAAGTTGGATTGAACGGAAAAAGTGTAATGCCGATGATAAGCGGCTTTGCATGTGCTGTGCCCGCTATAATGTCAACAAGAAATATCGAAAACAAAAAAGAAAGGCTGCTTACAATTTTAGTAACACCGCTTATGAGTTGCAGCGCAAGATTGCCTGTTTACACAATTTTAATTGCCCTGGTTATTCCAAATAAATATTACCTCGGTTTTTTAAGCCTGCAGGGTTTGGTGATGATGGCTTTATATCTTTTATGAACTGTTATGGCCTTAATAGTAAGTTATGTTTTTAAATTCATTATTAAGCTGAAAGAAAAAAGTTATTTCATATTAGAGCTGCCGGTATACCGTTCACCGCGATGGAAAAACGTTGGCATCACCATGATTGAAAAAGCAAAAATTTTTGTTACAGATGCAGGCAGGGTAATTTTATTTATAAGCTTGTTGTTATGGTTTCTCAGCAATTATGGCCCGTCAAACCGTATGCACGCAGTAAACGAAAAATATACTGCATTAAAGCAGCAAAACATTTCTGCTGAACAATCTGCCGCACTAAAAAAGCAATACAAATCAGAGAAGCTACAAAATTCTTTTGCAGGCATTTTAGGCAAAACAATTGAACCTGTGATTAAGCCTTTAGGTTATGATTGGAAGATTGGTATTGCATTAATTACATCTTTTGCTGCACGGGAAGTTTTTGTAGGAACGATGGCAACCTTGTACAGTGTAGAAGATAAAGATAACAGCACCCTGCAGCAGAAAATGCAAAGCGCAGTTAAAGAAGATGGAAGCAAGGTTTATACTTTGCCTGCGGCATTATCATTAATGGTGTTTTATGTTTTTGCCATGCAGTGCATGAGCACGCTTGCAGTTGTAAAAAGAGAAACACGTACATGGAAATGGCCTGTAATACAATTTATTTATATGACATCGCTTGCGTATATAATTAGCCTTTTAGTATACCATATTTTTTAAATTGTACTAAGTAGCATTGCGAATAAGAATAAATACAACCACGTCTATAACAGCAACACCAATGATAAACCATGTAAGCTTGTTTTGAAGCATTTTGGATTTCCTGCTTTTATCACTGCGCGAATTATATAAAGCATAATTGCTGAAAAAAAACCAATTGATGAAACTTTTGCGCGTAATAGTGTTTGAAAAAAACAAAACAGTTTTTAAGATAATTAAACCCAGCAGGATTGTTGTGATTAAGTAGATAATATATTCTGGTATCATAGCCACTGGAGGTTTTTATTTGTCAATGGCAAGCAAGGTTCAAAAAACCAAGATATACAAAAATAAAATAGTAACATTATCTAACAATATTAGTTATTAATTATTTTTTCGAATATAAAGCCCAATACCTGAATCCAAACCTTTGCCTCCATTAACGCATTATTAAACTTTTTGTTCGCTGCATTTTTGTAAATTCGTGGTGTATGGATGCAGAGCAGGTAACCGGGCAACAGGTCATATTACCCAAATACAATTTAACCCAGGAGCAGGAAAAAAAATTAATATTAAGGCAATACCGTGCCCTGCTAAAAGTATTACGCCCCAAGCTGAAAAAAGGTGATGAAGAATTAGTACGCCGGGCATTTGAAATTGCCGCAGATGCACATAAAACCATGCGTCGTAAAAGTGGTGAGCCTTATATCCTCCATCCTATCGCTGTTGCTATAATTTGCGTTGAAGAAATAGGTTTAGGTGTACGCTCAACCATTTGCTCTTTATTGCACGATACAGTTGAAGATACTGATGTAAGCATTGAAGATGTTGAACGTGAATTTGGTTCTGAAATAGCACGTATAGTTGACGGGCTTACAAAAATTTCAAACGTTATTGATACCAGCACAAGCCAGCAGGCAGAAAATTTTAAAAAGATTTTACTTACGTTAACAGATGATCCGAGGGTGATTTTGATAAAACTCGCAGACCGTTTACACAATATGCGCACGCTTGATTATATGAAGCGTGATAAACAATTAAAAATTTCCAGCGAAACAATTTGGGTATATGCACCCTTAGCACATCGCATGGGGTTATATAATATTAAAACAGAGCTCGAAGATCTTTCAATGAAATATTTAGAGCCCGAAGGTTACAGGGAAATTGCACAAAAGCTTTCTGAAACAAAACGCGAACGCGGCCGTTATATAAATGAATTCATCAAACCACTAAAAGAAAAACTTAAAAAAGCGGGCTTTGAGTTTGATATTTACGGGAGGCCAAAAAGCATTCATTCCATCTGGAATAAAATGAAAAAAAAGGGTGTTGATTTCGATGAAGTATATGACCTGTTTGCCATTCGTATAATTGTTCATTCATCTCCTGAAAAAGAAAAAGAAGAATGCTGGAAAGTATATTCACTTATTACGGATGAATACCTTCCCTCACCTGAACGTTTGAGGGATTGGATCAGCAATCCTAAAAGCAATGGATATGAAGCTTTGCATACAACCGTTATGGGTCCGCAGGGCAAATGGGTTGAAGTACAGATACGTACAAACCGCATGAATGAAATTGCAGAAAAAGGTTTGGCTGCACATTATAAATATAAAGAAGGCAGCGCAGATGAGGACAGGTTTGATAAATGGTTTGCGCAGATACGTGAAGTGATAAGCAGTCAGGATACTGACAGTGTAGATTTTTTGCAGGATTTTAAAACCAGTTTTCTTGCTGAAGAAATTTATGTGTTTACGCCAAAAGGCGATGTGAAAATGTTGCCTGTAAGCAGCACTGCGCTTGACTTTGCCTTTGCCATTCACTCTGCTGTTGGCAGCCATTGTATTGGTGCAAAAGTGAATCATAAGCTTGTGCCTATAAGCCATAAGCTGCGCAGCGGAGACCAGGTTGAAATTATTACAAGCAATAAACAAAAACCTTCTGACGACTGGTTAAAATTTGTAGTTACTGCAAAAGCAAGAACAAAAATTAAAGATTCACTTAAAGAAGAAAAAAGAACAACTGCAGAAGACGGTAAAGAAATGTTGAGGCGCAAGCTCGAAAGTAAAGGTGCTGCTTTAAGCCAGCATAATATTGATGAACTGGTAAATTTTTATAAAGTTCCATCGCAGCTTGACCTGTTTTATAACATTGCCATAAAACATACTGATCTTAAAGATCTGAAGGAATTCCAGGTAAACGGCGATAAACTGATTCCTGTTAAGCCGGTAAAAATTATTACAGAAGTAAAGCCGGAAGCTGATGCAAAACCAACAACTAAAAAGGATTCAGAACTAATCATTTTTGGTGAAAGCAGCGATAAGATAAAATATTCGCTTGCTAAATGTTGCAGTCCAATACCAGGCGATGATGTTTTTGGTTTTGTAAGTACAGGCAAAGGCCTTATTATTCACAGAACAAATTGCCCGAATGCAGCACGGCTAATGGCAAATTATGCCCCGCGCATTGTAAAAACAAAATGGGCAAAGAACAAAGAAATTTCTTTTTTAACCGGTGTGAAAATAATTGGTATTGACGATGTAGGCGTTATAAATAAAATAACCAATATAATAAGCGGTGAACTGCGCATAAACATTTCAGCGCTTACTATTGAATCAGGTGATGGATTGTTTGAAGGAATGATAAAAGTATTCGTTCACGATAAAGAAGAACTAGATGATCTCGTAATAAAATTAAAGCAACTAAACGGGATACAGGAAGTACAGAGATTTGATACAGAGGACGCTAATTTTTCTTAAAATTTTTTGTTGTGAGTGTGGTAACGGCCGGTTTTTTTATAATGCCGGGATTATGTTTTACAATACGTTTGTTGCTCCAAAGATTATATGCAGTTTTAAGCAGTGTAATAACTCCCAGTTTTTTTGCAGAACCTACAATATTCTTTTTAAAACTGAATTTGCCTGAAAAAGGATTTGCAAACATTGCCAGGCTGCTTAATAATATTTTCCATGTTCCGTTTGCTATAAGTTTATTAAGAAAAGAAGGCAATAAGCTATCTGCTGTTGATCTTACTATATGTTGCGGCAATTTGCGAAACTGGTTTTCAAGTTTTTCTTCTTCTTTTTTTAAAGATGTTTTTAAAAATTCAATTTCTTCTTTCAATTCTTTCAAATTGGTAACATTTGAAAGATCGTAAACGCCGTTTGCTGTTGCAATCCTTGTTGACATACTAATCTTTTTTATGAAATAGTTGAATCAATTTATTGATAAATGTATTTTGAAGCATTTTCTTTAACCCAAACATTACAAACAAAAATACCAAAAGGTAAAATAGCGTAACAATGCCAAAGCCTGCGGCATTACTGCCCAAAATTTCGCCCAGCCATACGCCTGCCGTAATACTTAAAAAGATCAGGAGAAACAAGCCGATCAGCACAAGTAATGTAGTCGTAATTATAGCTGCAGCTATCTTCGAAATTTTTTCAGTTGCCTCCAGGCGAAAAAGCAAAAAACGTTGTTGCAAATACTGTTTTATGGTGCTTTTTATATCCTGAAAATAATTCGGGTTTGTTTCTTCCTTCATTTATATTGATTTTATCTGTGTAGGATTAATATTGCGGATAATTTAACCTGCAAAATCTTTTACCTTACTTTCAATATCATCAATAAATGTTTTACCTTTTTTAAGTAAATCTTTCATTTGACTCTGATAATCAGAAAATTTATTTTTCAAATTATCTGAAGCATCGCCTGCAGCATCGCTTACATCTGAAATAAAGTCTTTGCCCTTATCGCTGTTAATAAATAAAGCAATAGCAACACCTGCAGCTACGCCAAGAATAATTCCGCCTAAAAACTTTTGTGCTGTATTCATAATTTGTAGATTTAATTGGATGAATATTTAATTATAAAATGTTCATTTACTTTTGTTTTATGCAAAATGCTGTAAGCAAACAAATAAACCGCTATATCTTTCTTGCCATAATTATCATTTTTGCGTTCTTTCTTTTTGAAAGTTTATGGCAATTTTTCCCGGCTTTTCTCGGCGCTCTTATGTTTTACATTTTAAGTAAATCTTTTGCGTGCTGGCTTATAAAAAAGAAAGGCTGGAGTAAAAGCATGACTGCCATATTGGTAATCATCATCTCCTTCTTTCTTATTCTTTTGCCTGTCGCCGCGCTTGTCAGTTTGCTGTATAACAAGATTAGTGCCGTGTTATTGCACCCTGACTTAATTACAAGTTCAATAAAACAGGCCGATAGTGTTATACAACAAAAATTTCACTACAGTATTATCTCTAATAATACGCTTAATTCAATTAAATCGAATGCTTCTGGTTTACTGTCAATAATATTAAATAAAAGCCTTGGGTTTGTTTCTACAATAATAATGATGTATTTCTTTTTATACTTTATGATGACCAATATGAACCGCATGGAAGCGGCTGTATTATTGTATCTTCCTTTTAAAAAAGATAAAATAATATTGTTTGGAGATGAATTGGTGCGGCAAACTTTCAGTAATGCAGTGGGTATTCCATCTATAGCAGTAGTGCAGGGTCTCGCCGGCTTTTTATGTTATTGGATCACCGGTTTGCACGAAGCCGGTTTTTGGGGAGTAATTACAGGTTTTACTTCTTTTATACCAGTTATCGGTACCGGCCTTGTTTGGGTACCTGTAGCGGCCTATATGTTTATTATAGGGCATACCTGGCAAGGTATTTTTACTATATTATTTGGTGCATTAATTATGGGCACACTTGATAATGTGGTACGTTTTGTACTGGCAAAAAAAATGGCAGATGTACATCCTATAATTACAGTGCTTGGCGTAATTTTAGGCTTACAATATTTTGGGTTTTTAGGGTTAATTTTCGGCCCCTTGCTTATTTCTTACTTTTTTATCTTACTTAAAATATATTATGTGGAATTTCAAAAACCTGTATTGGCAACACAGGCCCGAAAGCGGCAAATTATACCCGTATACATGCAACCTTTTCTTGGGTTCAGGAAAACAAAAAAGAAATCTGCCGCTGCGTCTTCTGCTGCAAAATCCGAAGCTGCATCACACTAAGGTTCTATATTAATGGAAAAAATTATCATGCGGGATTGAAGGCTGCTCATCACATTTGAGAATTTAAGGTCTTTATCCCGGTCATGAATATTGGTAAGGCCATTATGTATTTTTATTTCCGGAGAAAACGTTACAAACTTTAAAAAGAAATTAAAACCTACGCCTGCTTCAACAGCATAATCTTTCTTGTTTAGCTTAATAAGATCTTCTGCATTACGTTCATTTGAATTGCTTGCCAAATCAATATCGTAAGTTAAACCCCCCAGCACATATACCCGGAAATTATCAATACGGTCTGAATTAAATTTCGCCTGCATAGGCAGGGAAAAAATAGTTGAAGTAAGTGTTTTCTTCTCCACAGGTGCTTCCAGCGAATTAGGATACTTAAGCGTATAAGTAAATGTTTTTGCACCGCCTATTATTAACTGCGGTGCCGTTCTGAATTCAAAACGGTTAGTTATTTTAATAGTAGCTAAAAGCCCTGCAGAAAACCCGCCGCTGGAACCTGGTTCAACAGAAAGTATACTGTCATATTGAAGAAAACGAGGATTTTTTTCTGTATGCAAATTCATATTGGCATAGCCAAAGGTAAGCCCGAAGAAATACGGCAGGTTATCATGATCTGGCCGGTTAACATCTTTTTGAGCTTTTAATGAAAGTGTTGTAAATAAGAAACTCAAAAAAATTATTTGCTTCCGCAATAAATACAGCATATTCCCCAACTGAGCGATTTATAATATGTTTGTATGAACCCCGCTTTATCCATAATCTTTATAAAATTTTCTCTGTCCGGAAAAGCTTGTACTGACTTATTCAGGTAATCGTAAGCCTGTTTATTACGGGCGAACAGCTTTCCAAAACCCGGCGCTACGGTGCGCATATAAAAATTATAAAAACCCTTTAATAAAAACATTCTTGGTGTTGTGCATTCAAGTATTGAAATTTTTCCGCCTGGCTTTAAAACTCTCAGCATTTCTGCCAAGCCTTTTTCAAGGTTTTCAAAGTTTCTTACACCAAATGCAACAGTTATTGCATCAAACGATGAGTTATCAAAGTTTATTGTTTCGCTGTCTCCGTGCAATAATTCAATTTTATCGCCAAGCTTTAATATTTCTATTTTTTTTCTTCCTCTATCAAGCATACCCTCTGAAATATCAATGCCGGATATTTTTTCAGGTTTTAAAATTTTGCATGCAATAATAGCAAGATCGCCGGTGCCTGTGGCAACATCTAATATTAATTTTGGATGAACACTCTTTAATTCTCTGATAGCTTTTTTGCGCCAGCTTTTATCAATTCCTGCGCTTAAAAAACGGTTTAAAAAATCATAGCTACCTGCAATTGAATCAAACATTTCAGCCACCTGTTTTTTTTTGGCAACAACACTTTTTTGATCGGGTACAATTTTATCGTGTGCATATACAGCCATGCCGCGAAGATAATCATCTGTTATTATCGCCTGTCATTCGCAAAACTATTACACGGCACAATTGTTGGTTAATGTTTTCGCAAAAATGAAAGAGAATTTTTTGTAATATCCTTCACCATTTTACTTTGTAATTTCAGCACATCATTAACGTAAAAACAATTCATGCAAACAGGAGAAGATATCAGGCTATTAAATGAAAAAATTCAACAGGCTTCTTTATTTATAGAAACATTACGTAACGCTTTAAGCAAGGTTATTATAGGACAGCACGAAATGATTGACCGCCTTATAATCGCTTTATTAAGCAACGGGCATATTTTGCTGGAAGGTGTTCCGGGTCTTGCAAAAACGCTGACGATAAAATCGCTGGCACAGGCCGTGCACGCTAAATTCAGCCGCATACAGTTTACGCCGGATTTATTGCCTGCCGATGTAACCGGCACAATGATCTACAACCAGCAGCGTAATGAATTTATTGTACGCAAAGGACCCATTTTTGCCAATTTTATTTTAGCGGATGAAATAAACCGTGCGCCTGCAAAAGTGCAAAGTGCATTACTTGAAGCGATGCAGGAAAAACAAGTTACCATTGGTGATCAAACGTATTTTTTAGAAGAGCCTTTTTTAGTGCTGGCTACTCAAAATCCGCTGGAGCAGGAAGGAACTTATCCATTGCCGGAAGCACAGGTTGACCGCTTTATGATGAAAGTAATTGTAAGCTATCCTGATAAAAATGAAGAGCAGTTAATTATCCGCAACCAGGTACAAAGCATCCAGGTTCCGGCTGTTGAACCTGTAATAAATCTTACCGAAATAAGTGCGGGCAAAACGCTTGCAAGACAAGTGTACATTGATGAAAAAATTGAAAAATATATCGTTGATATTGTATTTGCAACAAGGTTTCCTGAGCAGTATAATTTATCAAAATTAAAAAACACCATCAGTTACGGCGCTTCGCCACGGGCAAGTATAAATCTTGCGCTGGCTGCAAAAGCACATGCTTTTATGCATAAACGCGGCTTTGTAATTCCTGATGACATAAAAACAATTTGTAAAGATGTGTTGCGTCACCGCATTGGTTTAACCTACGAAGCAGAAGCAGAAAATATAACAGCAGAAACAATTATATCAGAGATTTTAAGAACAGTTAATGTACCTTAAAAGCGTATAGTTGATAGTTCATGGTTCATAGTAAAAGCCATGAACTACAACTATGATCTATGAACCAAAAACAATGGAAGTAAGCGAATTATTAAAAAAAGTAAGAGCACTTGAAATAAAAAGCAAGCGCCTGACCAATCATCTTTTTACAGGTGAATATCATACTGCTTTCCGCGGACAGGGAATGGCATTTAAAGAAGTAAGGGAATACCAGCCGGGAGATGATGTTCGTTTCATTGACTGGAATGTTTCTGCAAGAATGAGCAATACTTACAGCAAAATTTTTGAAGAAGAAAGAGAACTGAGCGTTTATTTGCTGATCGATGTAAGCGCCAGCAGTTTGTTCGGAACTTTTAAACAAAGCAAGCAGGAACTGATAACAGAAATGGCTGCACTTATTGCATTTTCAGCCATTACCAATAATGATAAAGCAGGATTAATTTTCTTTAGCGACAAAGTAGAAAAATATATTCCGGCAAAAAAAGGTAAAGAACATGTTTTGTACATGATGCGTGAAATGATTACGCATCAGCCGCATTCATCACATACAGATATTACAAAAGCTATCGGTTATTTAAATAGTGTAACCCGCCACAAAAGCATTGTTTTTATTTTAAGTGATTTTGCTGATGCAGGTTATGAACAATCCTTAAAAGTTGCAGCAAGAAGGCACGATATTATCGGCATACAAGTGCATGATAAAAGAGATATCGAGTTGCCTAAAGTTGGCTTGCTGCAATTACAGGATGCAGAAACAGGAAAAACAATTTTATTGGATACGAGGAACAATTTAACACAGTACGAATACAACCGTCAGTATAAAAAAATACAGGAAGATGCGCGCCAAAATTTTCGGGTTGCAGGCGCCGATCTTATACAACTTGCCACAGGCGATGATTATGTAAAAGCACTCCAGGAATTTTTTATGAAGAGAGCATGATAAAATTCAAAATTCAAAATTCAAAATTCAAAAAGCTTGCGGTAAATTGTTTTTTACTTTTTGCTTTTTACTTTTTACTTTTTACTTCCTCAGCGCAATCTGTTTCTGCTTCTTTGGATCGCGATAAAATTTTACTCGGTGAACAGGTTACACTACAATTCACTTTAAATAATATAAATGAGGCAACCACATTTGTTGCGACCTGGCCGCAATTGCAGGATACACTTGCACACAGTGAAATTTTAAAACGCACTTTAATTGATACGATCAATGTAAACAGCGTTAATACTTACCAACAAAATTTTACAGTTACTTCATTTGATTCGGGACGCTGGCAACTTGGTCCTTTTATATTTATTATACAGGATAAAACTTCAGGCAAACAAATTCAGCTTACCACTTCGCCATTGTTCTTAACTGTTTTACCGGTTGATGTTTCTTCCATGCAAGA
>Ga0206932_1085_pt1 | contig 18978 bp, 15 predicted proteins | sample Alteio_BWOrgHeat_18_FD_153244 | JGI IMG/M metagenome (GOLD analysis project Ga0206932, IMG submission 153244) | Enriched cells from forest soil in Barre Woods Harvard Forest LTER site, Petersham, Massachusetts, United States -... | ecosystem: Environmental > Terrestrial > Soil > Temperate forest >...
AACCAACTCGAAATATATACAGGGCACCGATAATGAAGGAAAATACAGCTTTGGCAACCTGCGGTCCGGCAGTTATGAAGTGGTGGTTAAGATGCTGGGATCTGTGCCCGATATACAAAAAGTTACTATTGATAACGAATCGGTTGCCCTTACTAACACGTTAAAAGAAAGCGTTACCTCACTTAAAGCGGTTACTATAAACGGTAACGGCCCTAATCCTAACCGGGAAAAATACCTGGAGCAGTTTATGAAAAATTTTTTGGGCGAAACGGTTAACGCGCAGCAATGCAAACTCTTAAACCCGGAGGTGCTTAGTTTTCATTTTTCAAAAGCTGATAATACCCTGACGGCAGATGCGGATGATTTCCTTGTTGTTGAAAATAACGCGCTTGGGTATAAAATTAAATACCTGTTAACAAAATTTGATTTTGAACCCGACCACGGTGTTGTTTATATAAACGGATCGCCCTATTTTGAGGAATTAAAAGGAACAGATATCCAGCAAAAAAAATGGAATGAGAAACGGCGGATAGCTTATTTAAGTTCGCAAAGGCATTTTTTTAGCGCTGTAATGAATAATACGGTTAAAGAGGATGATTTCCTGGTTTATAAAATTATAGATGAACCTGCCTGGTTAAATTTGAATAGCCGGGACAAACAGGAGGCCTTCGGCTTTTATGAACAACAGGGCGACAAGAGAATAAAGCTATATTTCAGTAATATCCCTGATATCGATTCCTTATTTGCGCCTGATAGAGAAAATTTCAGAACAATAATATCAACCGACAGGCTGGGTTTGTTTATTGTTTATACGGGACAGGATGAATCGCCTTTGTTTTCCCGTACCGGCAACCCGATCTCGCTTCCTGCAAAACTTTCTTCGCAACTAAGCAAACACCGGCAGGTATCAAAATTGGTGCCGCTTAGTGATGCCATAACGATTGATAGAAACTTCGGTTGGCCCCAAAAAGGTTTCAATGTATACGGGTACTGGTCATGGTTAAGAATAGCCGACCTAACGCCATTGGATTATTTTGGTGAACCTTTACCTGATAAGAAGCAATAACTAACTGCCTGTATATGAAAAGTCTGCTTTGCATACTACTAATATTTATCAGCCTCGGTACAAAGGCCCAGCAAACTTATTCTATAAGTGGTATAGTAACCGACGGCAAGGGAATGACACTTCCCGGCGCCACGGTTTTTATAACAAATTCAAGGTATATACAGGCCACCAATAACGGGGGGAAATTCAGCTTTGGTAACATCACACCGGGGACTTATGAGGTTGTGGTTAAGATGCTTGGTTTTGAGCCTGATATACAAAGTGTTACTGTCAGAGATAAACCAATAAGCCTCATTGTAACTTTAAAAGAAAGCATTACTGCCCTTAAGGCGGTTACCATAAGCGGAACTCCTGACCCAAACAGAGAAAAATACCTGGAGCTGTTTCTGAAAAATTTTATTGGGGAAACGGTTAACTCTGAGCAATGCAAACTGTTAAACCCCAATGCGCTAAGATTTCATTTTAACGCTGCCGAAAACGCTTTGCAAGCCAGCGCGGATGATTTCCTGGTTGTTGAAAACCAGGCATTGGGGTATACACTTAAATACCTGTTAACAAAATTCGATCTTGAATTGCATCATGGTGTTCTTTACATAACCGGATCACCCTATTTTGAGGAATTAAAAGGCACCGTAATACAGCAAAAAAAATGGGAGGAGAACAGGCGGGTCGCTTATTTAAGCTCGCAAAGGCATTTCTTTAACGCCGTTATGAATAATACAGTAAAAGATGAGGGTTTCCTGGTTTATAAAATTATAGATAGATCTGCCTATATAGCGATGAAGTATGTAGAACAATCAGCGTGCTTACATTTCAGTCAGCTTATAGGTCATAGAATGATAAATCAATATGCAGTTGAAGTATCGGCAATCGATTCCTTATTTACCCCTGATGATAAAAATTTTAAAACGTTAATATCTCCCCGCAAGGTAGCAGGCAACGATACTATGAGGTTAGGCTTTATTGTTGTTTATACAGGCGAAGGTGAAGCTGCTTTGTTTTATCATACCGGCAATCCGTTGCTGCTTCCGGTTCAGCTTTCCAAAAAAAAATCCAATCACAGGCAAATATCCCAGTTATTGCCTCTTACCGACACTATTACGATAGATAGAAATTATGGATGGCCCGAAAAAGGGTTCGATATATTCGGCTATTGGGCCTGGGAAAGGATAGCCGATCTTACCCCATTAGATTATTTCGGCGAAACTGCTATGCCTGCTGCTGTCAGCGAAGAAAATCATTTTAATAAAGTAAAGCCAAAATAACGATATTTATAAATGCGCATATTACTCTGTTTACTACTATTTTTAACCGGCGTTGCTGCAAACGCCCAGCAAACCTATTCTATAAGCGGTACGGTAACCGACGGGAAGGGTGTGACGCTGCCCGGCGCTACGGTTTTTATAACTAATTCAAAATATATACAGGCTACCGATAACGGGGGGAAATTCAGCTTTAACAATATTACGCCGGGAACTTACGAAGTGGTGGTTAAAATGCTCGGCTTTGAGCCGGATATACAAAGTGTTACTATCCGGGAAAGACCGGCTAACCTAACCGCAAGGCTAAAAGAAAACGTTACCACCCTTAAAGAGGTTAACATAAGCGGTGGCCCTGACATTTACAGGGAACGGTACCTGGCGCTGTTTATTAAAAATTTTCTCGGCGAAACGGTTAACGCGCAGCAATGCAAATTGTTAAACCCGGACGTGCTGAAATTTTATTATAATAAGAACAATGATTTTCGCCTCACCGCCACCGCCGCCGATTTCGTGGTGGTAGAGAACAAAGCGCTTGGCTACACGCTTAAATACCTGCTAAGGACATTTGATCTTGATATGCAAAATAACTTGTGTACCATGGGTGGGTCTCCGTATTTTGAAGAAATGAAAGGGACCGAGGCGCAGCAGAAGAAATGGCAAATTAACCGAAGGGTGGCTTATATGAGCTCAGACAGGCATTTTTTTAAAGCGGTAATGAATAACACGGCAAAAGAAGAAGGTTTCAGCGTTTACCAGATCATAGATAACCCCATCCTGATACAAAATACACCGGCCAATGAACGCTGGACATTTTACCAGGATACTGATGACCCGCTCAGGAGGAAACTGGTCAACATCAGGGTATTAAATATCGATGCGTTGTTTATAGCTGATAGTGAAAATTTCAAGACCTTAATGTCCGACGCTAAACCTGTTAGCCGGGATAAACCCGAATCAGGAGGGTATTTTATTGTTTACACCGGCGAAGATGAATCGGCTTTATATTACAATACAGGCGGCACTATTGAGCTGCCGGTGAAATCAATTCCGAAAAAGCGGCAAATATCAATCATTCACCCGCTTGCCGAGACAGTAATGATTGATAGAAATGGCGATGTTACCCCGTCCTTAGGTTTTCTTTACGCCGGCTATTGGGCATGGCTGCGCATAGCCGACCTTACCCCTTTGGATTATTTTGGTGAACCGGTACCGGATAAAAAGTAATAACTAATTATGTGTATATGAAAAGACTACTTTGTATAGCGCTAATTTTTACAGGCTTTCAAATAAAGGCCCAGCAAACCTACTCCGTACGTGGTATGGTAAGTAATGAAAAGGGTGAGCCACTTTCCGGCGCTACGGTTTATATCACCAATTCCACCTATAAACAACCTTCCGACCGGGAAGGTAAATTCAATTTCACTAACATAAGCCCCGGAGCTTATGAACTGGTAGTAACAATGGTGGGATTTGTACCCAATATACAAAGCATTACAATACTCGACAAGCCTCTTACCCTTAATATAAAATTAAAGGAAAGTATTACTTCGTTAAATGCGGTTACCATAAAGTCCGCCCCCAGGCCAAAAATAAACAACCGCGATTTGAAGTTGTTTATGGACAATTTTATTGGCCGCGACGCCAATGCACGCCAATGCAAAATATTAAATCCCGAAGTGCTTAATTTACATGCGGGGCCAAAGGGGCAGTACATACTCGAAGCAACTGCCAATGATTTCATAATAATTGAAAATGATGCCCTGGGCTACAAAATAAAATACCTGTTAAAAAAATTCATCTATTATTATGCACATAGTATTTGTTATTATGAGGGAAGCCCCTACTTTGAAGAACTTAATGGAACCGTGCAACAACAAAACCAATGGGATAATAACCGAAAGCTGGCCTACCTGGGCTCGGCCAGGCATTTTTTCAGGACTGTCATGAACAATACTTCAAGAGCGGAGGGCTTTTTCACTTATGAGATTAATGATAAGCAGAACCGCCAAAATCCCTCCCCGCTTAGATTACTGAACATTGATAGCATGATGACACCTGCCAATAATAATTTCAAAGCTTTAATATCAAAACCCTATGGCGCCCCCAGGCATGACCTATACATTTACTATACCCGGACACCGGCTGATACGTATGATATAATATGGAACCAAAATCAATTAACGTGGGTAAACCAATGTGTAGATACTATGACAATTGATAAGAACGGAGGCACAACTCCGGGAGGGTATGAATTTTTTAATTACCGTTCGGGAGTTGATGGTAAAAGAGGCATGACCCCGGGGGTTGGTTTTTCTTTTTGGGGCGTATGGGCACTTCAAAGGGTAGCAGACCTTACCCCTTTAGATTATTTTTGCAATTCGCTTTTAAACAATAATATTTTCGATAATTATCACCTTATGGCCACGGATGACTGGGAACAATTAAACTTGTCGTACTATGAACCTACCGGCAAAAATTATGTACCTGTAATAAAAAAAACAGTCTTCGCACTGGGTTATAACAAAAAATACATTATCGCGAAACAACATCCGGATAATAATAAAACTATAACTAACTACTTTATTTTGTCAATTAAACGAAAATATCTTTCTGGCGATAATTCCGGCCTTATCGGCCCACTTTCAGCAGCTGATTTTGAACAAAAACAAAAGGAATTAAAGCTGGAAAAACTTGATTTTAGCATTGTTTATAAAGAACTGGAATAAATATTCTTTTACAGAAACATATTTGTCACTTTTAAAATCTGACAAATACTTTTCACTGGGATCTATTTGTTTTCTCTTCTTTTTTATTGTTATTTTTGGATGAATCTATTTTATTATAAAATCTCAATGATGAATATTAAACCAACCCAATCAGTAATAAAATACACCCCCTTTATTAGCATTACAACCACATTATTACTAACCGCGGGCATCTGCAATTCCCAAACACTCGACCTTAAACCCGCTCCTGCCAATGTAATTATTGATGGTATTGCCGCCGAATGGGGTAATACCCTGCCCTATACCAACGATGAGGCTAAGATAAGTTACGTGCTTAGTAACGATAAAACCAACCTTTATCTCGCTGTAAAAACAAAGGACGCGGTGATGCAAAATGATATTTTATCATCGGGAATTACTTTTAGTATTGATACTAAGGGCAGGAAAAGAAATACCTCTTTCATAACTTTCCCCGTAAGCGGGCAAACCGATGCCGGCGCCTTTGCCGGTATGAATACCGCGCAATTAAATGTTGAATTAACCAAATTCGCAAAAATATACGTAGAAGGTTTTAAAGGTGTTAGCGACGGTCAGCTGAACGTTAAAAATAAATACGGCATACAGGTTGCCATAGGGTATGATGCTGAAGGCTCACTCCTTTACGAAGAAGCTATCCCCTTAACGCTTTTTAACGCTGATGTTGCCGCAAATAAAGAATGGGCCTTTAACATCAAGATTAACGGTTTACAGAAGAAAGAAAAACTTGATCAGCGTATTACGGTAGGCAGAACTTCAGCAGCAGGTGTTTCAGGGGAGAGTTACAGTAGTGGCAGTTCAGGCAGTGGTATGGTAGTTGTTAGCCGTGTAAGTGGCGGTGGTTCGGCCGGGGGCTCTATACCGGTGAGTTCACAGGGCGCCGCTATAAACAGCGCAGCTTCTCAAATTAACACAGAAATGACAATGCGCGGGTACCAGCCTTATAAAGTTACCCAGTTAACACCTTCTATTGATTTTTGGGGCAAATTTAATTTAGCGAAGGGGCTGTAGAGACGCAATTCAAACTGCCAGCCTGCGGCAGGCAGGCAAAATCCGGAATTGATCGCGATAGCTATTGGGACGAAATTCGATATCAAAACCCTTTCTCCTTTCGCCCCAAAACCTTAATTTCGCTGTTCATGAAAACGAGAGTCAAGCATTGGATTATTTAGAGGGGTTAAACGCGGAGCAGCAGGCGGCGGTACAGCAAATACAGGGGCCGGTAATGATAATTGCCGGCGCCGGTTCGGGTAAAACGCGCGTTATTACCTATCGTGTGGCGCACCTGGTACGTAATGGGGTTGATCCGTTTAATATATTGGTGCTTACCTTTACCAATAAAGCGGCACGCGAAATGCGTGAGCGTATACTGCACCTGGTTGGCCCCGAAGCCAAAAATATATGGATGGGCACGTTCCACTCGGTTTTTGCCAAGTTGTTGCGGGTAGAAGCTGATAAAATTGGCTACCCCCACAACTTTACCATTTACGATACCGACGACAGCAAAAGCGTGTACCGCGCCATTTTAAAGGAAATGAACCTGGATGATAAGCTGTACCAGGTAAATTTTGTACTTAATCGTATATCGGCAGCAAAAAACAACCTGGTATCGTGGCAGGAGTATCAGCAAAACGACCAGATACAGGCCGATGATATTGCTACCAACCGCGGCCAGCTGGGCAAGATATATGAAACCTATGTAAACCGCTGTTTCCGGGCAGGTGCCATGGATTTTGACGACCTGCTGTTCAAAACAAACGAGCTGCTTAAAACCTACCCTGATGTACTCAACAAATACCAGCATAAGTTTAAATACCTGATGGTGGATGAATACCAGGATACTAATTTTTCGCAATACCTCATTGTAAAAAAGCTGGCCGCTGTAAATGAGAATATTTGCGTTGTTGGTGATGACGCGCAAAGTATATATGCTTTCCGCGGTGCCAATATTCAGAATATTCTCAATTTTGAAAAAGATTATCCCGATCTTAAAGTATTTAAACTGGAGCAGAATTACCGTTCAACAAAAAATATTGTAAATGTTGCCAACAGCGTTATCGCTAATAATAAGGAGCAGCTAAAAAAACATGTTTTCAGCGAAAAAGAAAGCGGCGACAAAATAAAGGTGATGCGCGCCTTTAGCGATAATGAGGAAGGAAAACTGGTTGCCGAAGCCATTATGTATGAGCGCACCACCAAAGGTTTAAAGTGGAATGATTTTGCCATACTATACCGCACCAATGCTCAATCACGGTCGATGGAAGAGGCTTTGCGCAAGTTGGGCACGCCTTATAAAATATACGGGGGCCTCTCCTTTTACCAGCGTAAAGAAATTAAGGACCTGATAGCTTATTTCAGGCTCACTTTTAATCCTAATGATGAGGAGGCGCTGAAACGCGTTATTAATTATCCCCGCCGTGGCATTGGCGATACATCGGTTGATAAAATAATTGTTACTGCCGATCAGCATCAAATTACAGCCTGGGAAGTTATTACCAACCCTTCAAAATACCTCGACGGCCGTATTTCAGCCGCTGTTGGCGCGTTCACTACCATGATACAGAGTTTCCAGGTGCTTACCAAAACGCAAAGCGCCTATGAGGCCGCGCTGTATATTGCACAGCATTCGGGTCTGCTAAAAGACCTGTACGAAGATAAATCGGTAGAGGGGCTTAACCGTTACGAAAATATACAGGAATTGCTGAATGGTATAAAAGAATTCTCGGAACGGGAGGATATTGAAGAAAAAGGGCTGGATGTGTTTATGCAGGATATTGCCCTGCTCACTAATGATGATAATGACAAAGACCCCGATGCCGATACCGTTTCGTTAATGACCATACATTCATCAAAAGGGTTGGAGTTTCCGCAGGTATATGTGGTGGGGTTAGAGGAAAATTTGTTCCCGTCGCAAATGGCGCTAAATTCGCGCAGCGACCTGGAAGAAGAACGGCGCTTATTCTATGTAGCCATTACACGGGCCGAAAACAAACTAACCTTAAGTTATGCCACCTCGCGTTTTAAATTCGGTACGCTTATTAGTTGCGAGCCCAGCCGTTTCCTCGATGAAATTGACGCCCAATACCTGGAGCTTGATTTTACAGCCAAACCGGTAGCCAGCGGCAGCCTTAATTATGATGATGAACGCAGCGCCTGGAGCAGGACCGACAATACGTTTTCGAAACCAAAACCGTCAATAATTAAAACAACTTCTATATTAGCCAAGGCCCATGTTCCATCAGCCGGGTTTGCCCCTTCCGATACCTCAAAACTGCAGGTGGGTATGGAAGTAGAACATGAACGGTTTGGTTTTGGTAAGGTAATAAGCCTTGAAGGTAATAAGCCTGATGTAAAAGCCACTATTTTCTTTAAAGAAATTGGACAGAAGCAATTGTTGTTAAAGTTTGCAAAACTGTGTATTTTAAACCAATAATTAAATTTAATTACCCTTTTTGTAGAACAATTTCTACACTTAATATCCGTTAAGATAGAAAATAATAGCTTGTTTGGTAAAATTAGCTCAATATTAGCCACGGCATATATTTTGATATAGTTAATTATTCCCTTTCCCTTGAATTAATAATTAACAGTGAGATGAACGATACCCCAAAAAAGAAAACAAACAAAACAATAGGTAAGAACATTCGCACCTTTAGACACCAACATGGCTGGAGCCAGGAAGATGTGGCAAACCGTTTAGGAATCTCTATTCCTGCTTTTTCAAAAATTGAAACCGGCGTTACTGATATAAACTTATCACGGTTAGAGCAGATAGCTGATATTTACGAAATTGATGTAGTGCAAATATTATCGATGGATGCTGAAGAAATTGAACAGCAGCCTTCTAACTTAAACATCATTCAAAAAAAACTGCTTGACCGTGAAGCAGAGATCGCTAATTTACAGCGCAAAGTTATCTTACTTTACGAAGAGCTTCGTAACATCAAAACATCTGTTTCTGTCTAATCAGTTTGTATTAATAAATACAACAAACGGTAGGTGCAATTATATTACTTTGGGAATAAGCTAAAGTTAACGCGTTTAGATTTTTTAAAATCGGGGGTTTGCCACACGCAATTAATTTAGGGTTGCCGGTGGGCCTGATACATTTTACATGGCTACTTAGTTTAATACGGGGTATTATTAAAAACCTGTTTTTCCGGGATCATGCAGCATATCGCTCATTTCAATTATCTTTTCATCAATTTCAGATACGCATTTATCCATCATATTTATACATTCCTGCTTGTCAACCAACCCTTCTTTTTCCAGGTTCATTAAACCTTTAAGCGTAGCTATAGGTCCGCGTATCTGGTGCGATAAATAAGATGAGTATTCTGAAAGCTTTTTATTCTTGACCTGCAGATCCTTCGTGCGTTCGTCAATGATCTCTTCCAGGTGATGGTTAATGCGGTCGAGGTTATCTTTTTGCCTTGATATTTCATTATTAAGTTCCTGGAGCTGCGCATTGGTGGTGGCTTTACGCCTTACATTGCCTATTAATAAAACTATAACAGTTAGAAATAAAACGGCCCCTACACTCCCCGACCAATATATCACACGGGCAATTGCATCGTTCTTTTTTATTTCCTCAAGTTGTAAGCTACGTTTTTGCTCGTCTATTAGAAAATTCAGCCTGGTTGAAACATTTGATTTATAACCTGCGCTATCCGATTTATAAATATTGATCAAATAATTTAAAGCCTGCGCATAATGCTTTTGCTTCCTCTCCAATTCATAAGCGTAATGTGTATAATCATTAATATCTTTGCTGTTATTTATGAGTGTGGCATAAATTTTTCCTTCATCAAGGTATTTTTTTGCCTCTTTATAATTACCTTCTGTTATAAAAATATCGATCAACGTCATGTTAATAGTTGCGATGGATGAGTTCATATCCATTTTTTTTGCCCTGCTATTGGCTTCTATCAACATGCTTTTTGCCGAATCTAATTGATGCAAATTATAATAAATAACACCAATATTCTCCAGGCATGGAACCAAAAATTCAGGGATCTTTAGTTCTGTAAACAATTGTTTGCTCTTATTATAATCTTTTAATGCCTCGCTGTATTTAGTTTCTCTGTTCAAAATATTGCCCATATTTAAATACAGTGAAGCGATAAGTTGTTTATCATTATATTTTAATGCTATTTTTTCCGCGTTCTCGAAATTCTCTAAAGCTTTCCCATAATCAACCAACTGGTATAAATTGCCTATATTATTATATACCTTCGCTTCGCCGCGTTCATTATGCAATTTTTTAAATAGTTCTAATGCCTCGTTATAATGGTTGAAAGCACTATCCTGCAGGTTTGAATAGTACTCGCCTATCCCTTTCTCACGGTAAGCTTCTGCCATACCGGGTAAGTAATTAAGTTTTATAGCCAGTTTTAGCGCTTTATCAGCATCAGCGATCGTTTCGTTAGGCTTGGTTAAATGATTTTTATACGCGCTTTTATTTAACGCGATAACTTTATCTGTATCATTATTATTATCATTTGCGTAAACAGTAGCAGCTAATAACAGGTAAAAAAGAATGGCGTAAATTTTCTTCATCGAAAAGTTATTACGTTTAATTATGGTGAAAGTTATAAATATTACGCTATATATTTACTTTTCCACAAAAAATGATTTTTTTAATAAAAATCTTTTTTTTTGTTTTTCTTTGTAATTAACAAAACATAATTATATTTGTCACTATATAAGTATTTGAATATCAAATACGTATAATTACTAATTTATAACATTAATATTTATTAAACAATTAAATTTATACTAAGAGATTAAAAAAAACAGGCAGAAAACTATTAATTAATCAGTGATAAAGAACGACACCTATATTTAGGTACAACGTAAAAGCATGTCAGTATTATTAACTAATAATTAATATTTGTCTATAAAAAGATATTAAATTTATTACTAACTTAAAAAATTAAACAAAATGAAAAATCTAATTTTAGCAGTAATTATTGTACTCTTTACAGGTTTACTATCATCATGCACAAAAAAGAGCAATGTTCAGGCAAATTCAGTGAGTTTTTCAAGTAATCCATTTTTAATAAAAAGCAACCTGGCAACCGCCGATTAAATCATAGCGTACATATTATATCCATTTAACTATAAACTAATTATAACCATAAATAACATGAAAAAATTAATCCTTACAGCAGCCATTGTATCTACAGCAGGAATTTTGTCTCTGATGAATACAACAAATAATACGCACACAGCATCAGTTAAAATTACTAAAGTTAGCGTCGACAACAGGAACGTTTTAGCTACTGCTGATTAATCATTAACTATAAAAATTCAATAAATAACACATTCAAAAAACCATACAATTATTAAGATCATGAAAAAAATTATTATCGCAACAGCTATCGTTATCTCTGCAAGCATTGCATCATCATTTGCTGCAACTGGTTCAAAAAATAATTCAGTTATTTCCAGGGAAAAAGACAATCTGGGTACTGCCGACAGAAAAGGCGAAAAAGACAACTTAGGTACTGCTGACAGAAATGAAAAAGACAACTTAGGCACTGCCGACAGAAAAGGCGAAAAAGATAACTTAGGTACTGCTGACAGAAATGAAAAAGATAACCTGGGTACTGCCGATAGAAAAGGTGAAAAAGACAACTTAGGTACTGCCGACAGATTCTAATTAAAAAACAATCATCACATTTAAAAATTAAGATCATGAAAAAAATAGCCATAATAGCGGGAATAATTTTAACTACAGGATTAACTGCATTGTCAATAAGCAAAAAAGAAAACAAGGCCGCCGATGTAAAGGTGAAATTTGAAAACACCGCTTCAGCAAACAAAGCCGGCGCTAATATGAACTTAGCTACTGCTGACTAATTACCTGGTAAGTATCAGTTTTCTGTTCAGTAACCGCTTTTTCTTTGCCTGGTATTTACCTACCATAAAGGGCTTTTAAAGGCTTACTGACTGTTATATGGTCGCATTTTGCAGGGATTAAAAATTCCCTTTAACTGCCCCGAAATAGAATACAAATTAATATGCACATTCCCAATTGTGTAGCTTAAGTCCGATGAGCGGAAGCTTATCATTAGTTACGCCGTCAATAGCGTAAAAGTATATCCAACTTATTAATTTATACCCTGCGGCATTAAAATGCGTATCATTTCGGTATAAACTAAATAACGTCAATTTCTTGTTTATGGCTGCGAAGCAAATGAAAATTATCTTCCCTGATTTTCTTAACTATATTTGCTCAAAATTGATAGTATGCAGCAAATAAAACGATATGTAACGCTACACAAGCAACGGTTTTTAGATGAACTATTTGAGCTGCTCCGGTTCCCTTCGGTTAGCGCCGACCCAAAATATAAACCAGAAGTATTAAAAACCGCCGATTACGTGGCCCAAAAGCTGCGTGAAGCAGGCGCCGATAAAGTTGAGGTTTGCCAAACCGCGGGCTACCCTATTGTGTATGGCGAAAAGATAATTGATGCATCAAAACCAACTGTTTTAGTTTATGGTCATTATGATGTGCAGCCTCCCGATCCATTAGAACTATGGAAAAGCCCGCCATTTGAACCAACAGTGCGTGATGGTAAAATATACGCCCGCGGCGCCTGCGATGATAAAGGGCAATTTTATATGCACATAAAAGCCTTTGAACTGATGATGCAAAACGGCCCGCTGCCCTGCAACATTAAATTCATGATAGAGGGTGAGGAAGAAGTAGGCTCAAACAACCTGGGTATATTTGTAAAAGCCAATAAAGAAAAAATAAAAGCCGATGTAGTATTAATTTCTGATACCTCTATGATCAGCATGGAGCACCCTTCGCTTGAAACGGGACTGCGGGGGCTATCGTACCTGGAGGTTGAGGTAACCGGCCCTAACCGCGACCTGCATTCGGGCGTATATGGCGGCGCGGTGGCCAACCCGGCAACTATATTGGCTAAAATGATCGCGTCTTTGCACGATGAGAATAACCATATCACCATTCCCGGTTTTTACGACGAGGTTATAGCCTTGACAGAGGCCGAACGTAAAGAACTGAATGCAGCGCCTTACGATGAAGAAGAATATAAAAAGGACCTTGATGTTGCTGAACTATGGGGCGAAAAGGGATATACCACTTTTGAGCGCACCGGCACCCGCCCTACCCTGGAAGTAAACGGTATTTGGGGCGGCTATATTGGCGAAGGCGCAAAAACGGTTTTGCCATCAAAAGCCAGCGCGAAAATATCCATGCGCCTGGTGCCAAACCAGGTATCTGATAAAATAACCAAACTGTTTACCGATCATTTTTTAAAAATCGCGCCAGCCTCGGTAAAAGTAAAAGTTACCCCGCACCACGGCGGCGAACCGGTGGTAACCCCAACAGACAGCATTGCTTACCGCGCCGCGCAAAAGGCCATAACCGAATCGTTCGGCAAAGCGCCCATGCCTACGCGCGGCGGGGGAAGCATACCCATTGTAGCCTTATTTGAAGCTGAATTAGGCATAAAAACCGTGTTAATGGGCTTTGGCCTGGATAGCGACGCCCTGCATTCGCCCAACGAGAAATATGATATTTTTAATTATTACAAGGGGATTGAGACCATACCCTTGTTTCATAAATATTTCGCGGAGTTAAGTGAGAAACACGAATAGCACGAATTAGGGCGAATTTCACGAATTTTGTACACTGCCGAATTCGTGAAATTCGGATAAATTCGTGCAATTAGTGTATTAATTCACAACTCTCTAAAAACCCATCATCCGCATCAGCCCCTATGCCCGGCGCGTCATTAATGTTTAGGAAATAACCATCATAAGTTACGCCCCCGATACATGGATCAACCTTGTGGCCCAGCATACAGGTATCCATATCATAAAATTGAATATTGGGGCTGGCATAAACGAAATGCAGCTTGGCGCTCAGGGCAATACGGCTTTCCAGCATCCCGCCCATCATACACGGAATACCTTTTTCGGCGGCGAGGTCATGTATCTGCTTCGCTTCAAACATCCCGCCCGATTTTGCCAGCTTTATATTGATATAATGGCACGAGCTGCTATCTATCTGCTTGCGGGCGTCGTGGTGGTTATAAATACTTTCATCGCCCATAATCTTTACCGGCGATAGTTTCATTAGCTCAGGCAGTTTATCATCATACCAGGTACGCATGGGTTGTTCGCAAAATTCAATATCGTATTTACCCAGGGCCTGCAGCGCGAAAACCGCGTCGTCAAAGCTCCAGCCCTGGTTGGCGTCTACGCGTATTTTCATTCCACCGCCTATTGCATCGCGTATTTGTTTGATGCGTTCTACATCTTCCACCGCATTCTTACCCAATTTTACCTTTAATATAGCAGCGCCCGATAGTTTAAGCGCCACAGCCTTTTGGGCCATTACTTCGGGCTTATCAATACCAATAGTTATATCGGTTTCAACTTCGCGTTTTTGTCCGCCTAAAAACTTATAAAGCGGCAAACCCGCGTTTTTGGCAGCGATATCATACAGGGCCATATCAAACGCGCTTTTAATGGTGGTGTTACCTGCGGTAAAATCATGTAGTTGCTGTAAACGTGCAGGAATATCCAGCGCGTTTTTCCCCTTCCATAGTTTAGCAAATTCGCGCGCCATTATTAAACAGGTATCCTGGGTTTCGCCAACGATCATCGGGAAGGCAGAGCATTCGCCAACCCCATAAAACCCGGCATCGGTATGTACCCGTATAAAAACGTTCTGCGCATGATCCATCGTTCCGGTAGCTATGGTAAATGGCTCCATAGGGATACTGAAGCGGTAGATATCTACTTGGGTGATTAGCACAGGGTGATTTTAGTTAAATAATATCGAACACAGAACATCGGATAATGAATGATGAAGTAGCATATCTGGATAATATAAACCAAACTTCGATGTTCGACATTCATCATTCGATATTATCTAAAAATATATAAATAAAACAACTTTATACATTAGTAGTTTGCACATTGCTACTATTGCACTATATTTGCTGTACTACAATTCAATAATATTCAATTTTAGCCGCCTGTACCCTGATTATCCGGGAAAAAGTCGCCGGCTAACTTAAAATTTTCTTTAAAAGAACAATAACATGGCTCAACAAAACACGTCTGAACAATTTGATTATAATTCAACCAGGAACAAACTTATCCTGAGCGAATATGGCCGCAACGTGCAAAATATGGTTAAATATATTGTAGCGCTGCCAACAAAAGAAGAACGTAACCGCTACGCGCAGGTTGTTATTGACCTGATGGGATTTTTAAACCCGCACCTGCGCGACGTTGCCGACTTTAAACATAAGCTATGGGACCACCTGCACATTATTTCTGATTTCCAGATCGATGTAGATTCGCCGTACCCGAAACCCAGCCCCGATGCCATACATCTAAAACCCGAACCGTTGCGGTACCCGCATCAGCGCATACGGTACAAGCACTATGGCAAAACCATTGAGCTGATGATAGAAAAGGCCAAAAGCATTGAAGAGCCCGAACGCCGCAGGCACATGGTACAGGCCGTTGCCAATTTTATGAAGATGGCCTATGTGCAATGGAACAAAGATTCGGTAGCAGATGAAACTATTTTGGCCGACCTGGTTGCCTTGTCGAAAGGCGAACTGAAGGTTGATGAAAACATTAACCTGAACAAGATCGAATACCGTCCGCAAGTGCATGCACAAAGCAATAATAATAACCGCGGCGGTCGAACCAACAACCAAAACAACCGGGGCGGCGGTGGCGGCGGGCGCACCAATAACAACAATCCCCGCAATAACAACAATCAAAATAACCGTAACCGTAATACCGGCGGCAAAAAGTATTAATAGTTCATGGTTTGATCACATTGTGCAATGAGTTTATTATCATAACCAGCCATCTTAATAATAAATTTATTTTTTAATCTTTGCTGTAGTTCCTGCTATGAACCATGATCTATTAACTATCAACCATTAACCATGAACTCAATATGACCAACGCGTTCGAAATACAGGGAGGTAAAAAACTTAAAGGCGAAATAACCCCCCAGGGTGCAAAAAACGAAGCTTTACAGGTACTTTCGGCGGTATTGTTAACTGATGAGAAGGTAACGATAAGCAATATCCCGGATATAAAAGATGTAAATAAGCTAATAGAGTTGCTGGGCGATATGGGCGTTAAAGTGGAGCGCGTGGCCGGGGATACCTATAGTTTTGAGGCCGGGAATATTGATCAGAATTTTTTTCAGTCGGACCTTTTTAAGGATAAGGGCGGGAGCCTGCGCGGTTCAATCATGATAGTGGGGCCATTGCTGGCACGTTTCGGCAAGGCATCCATACCCAAACCCGGCGGCGATAAAATAGGGCGCAGGCGTTTAGATACCCACTTTTTAGGCTTTGAAAAATTAGGCGCGCAATTTAACTATAACCCAAAAGATGGTTTTTTTAATGTAGATGCCTCCAACCTGCATGGCACTTATATTTTACTGGATGAAGCATCGGTAACGGGCACAGCCAATATTGTTATGGCTGCTGTTTTAGCAAAAGGAACCACTACCTTATATAATGCAGCCTGTGAGCCTTACCTGCAGCAATTATGTAAAATGCTTAACAACATGGGCGCCAAAATAAGCGGCATAGGCTCTAACTTGCTGACTATTGAGGGCGTAACCAAATTGGGCGGCACAGAGCACCGCCTGCTTCCTGATATGATCGAGATCGGTTCATTCATAGGCCTTGCCGCCATGACAGGGTCTGAGATTACCATTAAAAACGTGCATTACAGCGAGTTGGGGATGATACCTGACGTATTCAGGCGCTTAGGCATACAATTAGAGCATAGGGGCGATGATATTTATATACCCGCGCAGGAACATTACGAAATAGAAACCTTTATTGACGGCTCTATCATGACCATTGCCGACGCGCCCTGGCCCGGCTTTACCCCCGACCTGTTAAGCATTGTGCTGGTGGTTGCTATACAGGCAAAAGGCTCGGTTTTAATTCATCAGAAAATGTTCGAGAGCCGTTTGTTCTTTGTGGATAAACTGTTGGATATGGGCGCGCAAATTATTTTATGCGACCCGCACCGCGCCACTGTAATTGGCCTTGATAACCAGGTTAAACTACGGGGTATATCCATGACCTCGCCCGATATTCGTGCAGGTGTATCATTATTAATAGCCGCATTATCGGCACAAGGCAAATCAACCATATATAATATAGAGCAAATTGAACGCGGCTACCAGCATATTGATACCCGGTTAAAGGCATTGGGGGCTGATATTAAGAGAATTTGATTGAGGTAAAAGGCAATGGCGAAATGCAACAAACCTTTTACCTTTCACCTTTTAGCTTTCCGCCTTAATTACTACCTTTATAAAAACCGATCATAAACTGCATGCCTTACCAGAACCGCAGATCAACCTACACCAGTTTTATATTGGTGTTTGTATCACTTAAAATAATATTAAACCTTTTTGCCCTATCACATTATGGCTTTCACCGCGATGAGCTTTTGCACCTGGCGCTGGGCGATCATTTAGACTGGGGTTTTAAAGAAGTACCACCATTTATAGCCTTGCTGGCAAAGATAACTACCACCGTTTTTGGCAACTCGGTTTTTGCTGCCCGCATTTTCACTACGTTAGGCGCGGGCTTAATTGTTTGGCTGGTTGGCATGATAACCGTTGAACTTGGCGGTAAAAAGTTTGCCATTACACTCGCTTGTTTAAGTTTTATTTTCGCGCCGGCATTTGTTGCCAGCGATTACCTGTTCCAGCCTGTAATATTTGACCAATTATGGTGGGTTTTGACCGTTTGGCTCATTATCAGGTGCATTAATTACCATACTGTTAAATACCTGTATTTTTTAGGCGTGGTAATTGGTTTGGGCCTGCTTACCAAATACACTATGGCCTTTTTTGCCATTGCGCTGCTAATAGGTTTATTATTTACTAAACAGCGTAAATTGTTAGGGAACAGGCATGTATTGGGTGCTATAGCTATCGCTTTTTTATTGTTTTTACCCAATATTATCTGGCAGTTTCAGCATCATTTACCAATTATTACGCACATGAAAACGCTGCAAAAAAATCAGCTGAATTATATTAAGCCCGGCGATTTTATAAGTCAGCAAATAGTGGTTAACGGCATTGCGTTATTTTTATGGCTCACAGGCTTTGGCTTTTTATTGTTTTCGCATAAACTGCGCAAGTTTCAGTTTATGGCATTTGCTTTCGTATTGGTCTTCATTTTTTTACTGGAGATGAGCGGTAAAAACTATTACTTGTTTGGCGCATACCTTATGTTGTTTGCCGCCGGCGGCTATGGTTTTGAACGATGGATAAAAAACAAACATACGGTATTACGAACCTTCGTGGTTATTGTATTTACGCTGCCAAATTTATTGCTGTTCCCCATGCTGCTGCCTGTATTACCGTTAAATTCAACGTTAGCTTTGTTTCGGTTTATGCATGAAAAAACCAATATTTTTCGTTTTGCTGTTACCTGGGAGGATCAAAAGGTGCACCCTCTTACCCAGGATTATGCCGATATGCTGGGATGGGAAGAATTAACCCAAAAAGTAGCTAAAGTTTATTATGGCCTCACTCCCGAACAAAGAAGATCAGCCCAAATATTTGCTGATAATTATGGCGAGGCTGCGGCCATACACCATTTTGGCAAGCAGTATAATTTGCCCGAAGTAATATCATTAAGCAGCAGTTTCGCCCTATGGGCCCCTGCCGACCTGAATGCTCATTATATTATTTATGTGGATGATGAAAATGGTGATAAAATAAAAAGATTTGCACCTATTACCGATAGCTGCCGCAAGATAAGCGAGGTTGATGATCCCCTGGCGAGAGAAAAAGGAACGGCCATACTACTGCTGGTAAACCCTAAGTCTGATT
>Ga0206932_1086_pt1 | contig 18957 bp, 14 predicted proteins | sample Alteio_BWOrgHeat_18_FD_153244 | JGI IMG/M metagenome (GOLD analysis project Ga0206932, IMG submission 153244) | Enriched cells from forest soil in Barre Woods Harvard Forest LTER site, Petersham, Massachusetts, United States -... | ecosystem: Environmental > Terrestrial > Soil > Temperate forest >...
AACCTTACTGTTGCCGGCCGGGGTGGTACCGGCAGGGCTATGCTAACATCTTTTACATCGTTTTTATAGCGTACCTGTACGTGCAGGCGGTTATTTCCTTCACTAAGCAAATTTGCCGGGATATTAAACTCATGCTGCCCCGCATTGGTTCTTACAATACCCATTAACACAGGGTGGAACGGGCTACCCACATAATAACTTAATGGTACAGTAATTGGCGGTACAGAGTCGTTGGGGAAATTTACCAGCAGCAGCACTTTTTTTTGCGTTGCCGTTATAGAGGTATCTATCGGGTTAAGCGAAACATTAAACCCATGCTGGCTTTCGGCCTTGATAGTAATGGGTTGTGTAAAAACTATATCGATGTTTCCATTTACTAAATGATTGGTATAGGCAATAAAACTATAATTACCAGGGCCTGCCGAATTGGTAACCGTAGTATTGCCAAAAACAAAACCGTTTTTTATAACAAAATTATCTTCCATAACCACGGCGCGGTCATAATCCCGGACCAGAGCTAACGAAAGGGTTTTATAGGGCCGGGAATCAGTACAATTAAGCAGGTAAGCGGTAAACCATACCCTCTCGTTGTTGGTATATACATTTTTATCGAAATGAATAAAAAGTAGGGGGGATTGATTTTTTACACCATATAAATTGATCTTGCCGGCCAGGCTATCAATAGCCGGATTTTTAAACGGAAGCTGCTGCGCGTTTGCAAAAACAGCAACAAGAAGGAATAAAAAAACGGGGAAAACTGGCTTTGTTTTATGGATCCCCGTTTTTTTCATTGTGACTAAGGTAGAGGTTGATTGATTAACTTGTACACCCTATTGATAAATTGTACATCCTAAATACTCGAAAAAGAAAAAACGGGGGGGGGGGGAGAAATAAAAAAAGGAAATATTTTTTATTTGCAGGTTTTAGAACCTGGGATAGGCTTTATTAAAGAGGGATATTTAATTCTAATTTAATTATAACTCTTTGAGTAGTTCTCTTGCATCCCGTAACTCGATCTTGCCTTCCTGGTGTAACTTAATTTGCTCAAAAGATCGTTTCAGTCTTTTGTAAATACGTAATTCAGCTTTATTTAGCGGGCGTAATACAGCTTTTTTGTTATTTACATCCTGGGCCATACATCAAAAGTATAAAAATATTCTTTTAATAATAATTATGCCTTAGTGCACTCTGTGTAAACCTTAGCGCCCTTTGTGGTTAAAAATTTACCACAAAGTGCGCTAAGAAATTCACAAAGGTCACAGAGTTGCAATAATGGGTTAATTACCCAATTCCGACAAAAACTTTATCCGCATTAGCTGTACTTCTTCGCGGGTATAGTCATCGCTTCCCAACTCAACCAGCGCATCGTCAATCGAATCAATTTCGGCAGTACGGAAATAATCAAACACTTCTTCCTGCTTGTCCTCATCTATTACTTCATCAATATAATAGTTAAGGTTCAGTTTTGTGCCCGAGTTTACAATGGTTTCCACCTCTTTTAAAACTTCTTCATAGGTGAGGCCTTTTGAAGCGGCAATATCATCGAGGTTAAGGTGTCGGTCGATATTTTGAATAATGAAAACTTTAAGCGCCGATTTATTGGCCGCACTCTTTATCACCATATCCAAAGGGCGTTCAATATCATTATCTTCAACATATTTTTTTATGAGGTCGATAAACGGTGCGCCGAATTTCATGGCTTTACCCGTACCAACGCCCGATATTTGTTTCAGCTCATCCTGCGTAATAGGATAATGCGTACACATTTCTTCTAACGACGGGTCCTGGAACAATACGAACGGCGGCAGATTTTTTTGCTTTGCCATTTTTTTGCGCAGATCCTTCAGCATTTGCAGCAATTCGTTATCTAACGCGCTGCCGCCTTGTTTCGGGCCCTCTTCCGAATCATCGTCATCAGCAGGTTCAATAGCACGGTTCAATACAAAACGTATGCTATGCGGGTTGTCTAAAAACGAATTGCCCAGCTTGGTTAGGCGCAGTAAACCATATTGATCAATATCTTTCGAAAGGTAGTTGTTGAGTAAAGCCTGCCTTAATAAGGAGTTCCATAAATTTTCGCCGTCATTTTTCCCCGAACCAAAAAGAGGAAGCAAATGATGTTCGTAATTATGCACCTGCTGGTTATCAACCCCCATTAAAATATTAATGATGTGCGTATCGTCAAACTTCTCGCCTATTTGTTTGATCAAACTCAATGATTTATGCAGTTGTTCTTCCGCGTCAAAATGCTGTTTTGAAGCGCAGCAGTTATCGCACATATTGTTGCAGCCCGCCTCGTTAAAGTTTTCTCCGAAATAATGCAGCAATTGTTTACGGCGGCATACAGATGATTCGGCGTAATCAATAACTTCTTTCAATATCTGGGTACCGATTTCCCTTTCGGAGACCGGCTTGTCTTTCATAAACTTCTGCAGTTTATCAATATCCTTCTGCGAATAAAAAGCTACGCACACACCTTCGCCCCCATCACGGCCGGAACGGCCTGTTTCCTGGTAATAACCTTCCATGCTTTTAGGCATATCATGGTGAATAACATAACGCACATCGGGTTTATCTATACCCATGCCAAAGGCTATAGTAGCAACAATTACGTCAACATCTTCCATCAGGAATTTATCCTGTGTATCGGCCCGCACTTTGGGGTCTAAACCAGCGTGATAAGGCAACGCCTTAATACCGTTCAGCGAAAGCGCCTCGGCTACTTCTTCTACTTTTTTACGGCTCAAACAATATATAATGCCCGATTTACCCTGGTTTTGTTTAACATATTTTACGATCTCCTTAATTACATTACGCTTTGCACGGACCTCGTAAAAAAGGTTTGACCGGTTAAATGATGATTTGTAAATGGTAGCATTATTCATCTGCAGGTTTTTCTGTATATCCTGCTGAACTTTAGGGGTTGCTGTGGCGGTTAAAGCTATAATGGGTATATCGTCGCCTATATTGCTTATAACCTGGCGTATTTTACGGTATTCGGGGCGAAAATCATGGCCCCACTCTGATATACAATGTGCCTCATCAACCGCTACAAACGAAACCTGGTTAAGGCGTAAAAAATCAACGTTTTCCTGTTTGGTCAATGATTCGGGTGCAACATACAATAGTTTGGTTTTGCCCCCTAACACATCTTCTTTAACCCTTATAATATCTGCTTTTGTGAGGGATGAATTTAAAAAATGCGCGATGCTGTCTGATCCTCCGAAGGCTCTTAGCTGGTCTACCTGGTTTTTCATCAGGGCAATAAGGGGCGAAATTACAATCGCCGTGCCCTCGCTCATTAATGCGGGTAACTGGTAACACATGGATTTACCACCACCTGTAGGCATAATAACAAATGTATCGTTCCCCGCCAGGATGTTGGTTATTATCGCTTCCTGTTCTCCTTTAAAATTATCGAACCCGAAAAAATTCTGAAGGTTATCAAAAAGCGACTTCTTAGTTTCTATCATTATTATACGTGATCTTGATTATTTAAAAGTTTAAAGTAACAAAAATTTATGAATAAACGATAGATTTACTTTTAAATTTTATACTTAAATGATTATTCGGTCAACCGCCACCTGTATCAGCTAAAAAAACAAGCAGTACGTAACGCCTTTACCACCATTTAAAAACAATTTAACGGACGGAAAACAATTTGTTTATTTATTCATTTAAAAGCAGCAGGGGATTTGAACTTTTAATTATTTAGTTTTATTTAATGGTTATTTAACAGATAAATACTCACATTTGCCCCGCATAAGTGCCAAACTAATTGCATCAACCCACATGAATAAAAATTATTATGCGATAATAATGGCAGGCGGCATCGGAAGCCGCTTCTGGCCCATTAGCAGAACATCACATCCAAAACAATTTATAGATATACTGGGAACCGGCAAAACACTGATACAAAATACATACGATCGTTTTTTAAAGGTATGCCCTAAAGAAAATATTTACGTAGTTACTAATGAGAATTATGCCGCCCTGGTAAAAAAGCAACTGCCGGATATGGCCGACAACCAAATATTGACCGAACCTGTAATGCGCAATACCGCGCCATGTGTAGCGTATGGCTGTTTTAAAATAGAAAAAACCAACCCGGATGCCGTAATAGTTGTAGCCCCGTCTGATCACCTGATATTGGATGAAGCCGCCTTTGTAAGCGCTATTGAAAAATCACTGCAAACGGCTGCTGAAAATAATTGCCTGATAACCCTGGGCATTAAACCCTCAAGGCCCGATGCTGGTTACGGTTATATACAGTTTACCGAAAAAGCCATAAATCATGATTTTTTTAAGGTAAAAACCTTTACCGAAAAACCCACGCTCGAAATTGCCAAAACCTTTATTCAAAGCGGCGATTTTTTATGGAATGCGGGCATATTTGTATGGTCGGCAAAAGCAATTGTTAAAGCGTTTAGCCAATACCTGCCCGAAATGAATGATATTTTTGCTGAAGCCCGTCCCTATTATAATACCGATGGCGAAAAAACGCATGTTAACCAGGCCTACCTGCAATGCACCAATATATCTATCGATTACGGTATTATGGAAAAGGCTGATAATGTATATGTGCTGCCTTCTGAATTCGGATGGTCTGACCTGGGTACCTGGGCATCTATATATGAGCTGGCCGATAAGGATTATGTGGGCAACGCAGTAATACCTGCTGATAAGGTTATCATGTACGATTCATCTAACTGCATGGTTAACGTACCGAACGAAAAACTGGTTATTTTACAGGGATTGCATGATTATATTGTTGTGGAATCAAATAATACGCTCCTCATTTGCCCCCGCGACCAGGAGCAAAACATTAAAAAAGTGGTTGCCGATGTAAAGCAGAAGTTTGGGACGAAGTATATTTAGCCCCACAGCCCCCTAAAGGGGGAGCAATATTGGATTTGGAATTTATCGTATTGCTTTATTCGCCAAAGAGTTATAAATATTGAATTTTTATTTAACTTTAATATCAACTAACTTATTTCAAAACCACCTCTTGTTCCCCCTTTAGGGGGTTAGGGGGCAAACCTAACTATTATGAACCCTTCACTAATTAACTGGCCGGCAGTTGTAGTTGCGGCCTTATCGGCCTTTATGGTCGGCGGATTATGGTATTCGCCTATTTTGTTTGGCAATGCATGGCTTACAGACAGCAACCTGACCAAAGAACACATTAAAGCCAATGCCAACAACGCGAAAATATTCGGCTTTACCGCTTTATTCGCACTTATTAGTTCAGCTAATTTAGCTGCTTTCCTGGCTACCCCTGCCACAACAGCTTCATGGGGTGCCGAAGCAGGTCTTTTAGCAGGGATATGGACCTTTGCGGCCATTGCCACACACAGTTTGTTTGAGCTAAAAAGCTGGCGATATATTTTTGTTAACGGCGGTTACAGTATGGTTTCGCTTACGCTGATGGGCGCTATATTGGGTGCGTGGAGATAATTAAACTGTCATTCTGAGCATAGCGAAGAATCTTATACGATATACTGGCACGTTTGTAAGATTCTTCGCTTCGCTCAGAATGACAATACTATTTGATTTTTATTTTTCCAGTTTTATAAAGGTCCAAAGCCTGTTGAAGTATTTTTTCAATTATTTCAACCGGCAAATCCTTATCTGCGTCAAACAGCATTATTTTCATTCTTGAACGCTTTTCAATAATAAGATTAGGATGATTGATAAGCTGTCCTTCAACAATACCCAGGTATGGTTGATGATGTGTTTTATGCACCCATAAATAGCAAAACATTTTTCCTTTATAACAGAAAAACGGCATCCGGTATTTCCATTCGGCGGTTATATCTTTATCCTGCTTTAAGATTATGCTTCTTAGGGCAAGTAAACATTCGTTTACCGGTTCGGAGTGTTGGAGATAGAAGTTATCAAGATCGCTTAAAACAGTCATTTACTTACTATATATTGGCAACTAATCACTAATCTCCAATTAACTAATCACTAATCGCTGCCTCACCGCCTCATACAAAATAACACCCGTAGCCACCGACACATTCAAAGATTCTATCTCGCCATACATTGGTATTTTGGCCAAATGATCGGCTATGCGGATGATCTCGCTGCGCACACCGTCCTCTTCCGATCCCATGATGATGGCTGTCGGGGCAGTGTAATCGGGTTTGTAAATGTATTCTTTGGTTTTTTCGGTACAGCAAACCAGCTGCAGGCCCGATTCCTGCAAAAACTTTATGGTTTGCATAAAATTATCATGCCTGCAAACGGGTATATTATACAACGCCCCGGCAGATGTTTTTATAGCATCAGGATTGATCTGGGCCGAGCCTTTTGCGGGTACCACAATAGCGTGCACACCGCTGCATTCGGCTGTACGGGCAATAGCGCCCATATTGCGCACATCGGTAATAGAATCCAATACCAATATTAAGGGGACCTCGCCCTTTTCAAATATTTGAGGAATAATATCTTCTATCTTTTGGTAAGTAATAGGCGAAATAAAGGCTATAACCCCCTGGTGGTTTTTCTGGGTAATGCGGTTAAGTTTTTCTACAGGTACCTGCTGCGCTGTGATTTGATATTCGTTCAGCAATTCTTTCAACTCGGCAAGTAAGCCGCCGCCAATGCCCCTTTGAATATATAAAGATTCAATTTCTTTGCCCGAACGAATAGCTTCTATAACCGCGCGTATACCAAAAACTACCTGGTTACTTTCGCGGCTTTCCCTGTTGTTATTATACATTTATAATTTAAATTAAAGGTGTAAAAATAGCCATATTAATTAACTTTGTATCGGCGCACGAAAATGCTGTTTTCAGTTATAAATTTTCAGATTAATATGCAAAATCTATTTACTAACAATAGTTTTTTCACACCCTTTTCATAGCTGAAATTTATATTTTTCAACAAAATGATGTTAACAACAAAGTGCCAAAATTTTAATGATTTGGGCATTTCCGTGATTACAAAAAAAGATGTCCACTATGGGTACATACGCCATTTTTTAATATATTTTTGGATGTATGATTTTTGATAACGATAACCAGCCCGATAAGCCCAACACCAACGAAAAACGCAGTCGTATAACCAACCCTACACCTTACAGCGGTTTAGGTAAACTGCCCCCGCAGGCAACCGACCTGGAGGAAGCGGTACTGGGTGCTTTAATGCTGGAGAAGGATGCTCTTTCTTCTGTTATCGATATTTTAAAACCTGATGTTTTCTACCGGGATAACCACCAAAAAATATTCCGTGCCATACAGGTGCTGTTTGAAAAAACATCGCCCGTGGATATATTGACCGTTACCGCGCAATTAAGGCTGCAAGGCGAACTGGAAATGATAGGCGGCGCTTATTATATAACCGAGTTAACCAACCGGGTTGCTTCGGCAGCAAATATTGAGTTTCACTCACGTATAATTATTCAAAAATTTATACAGCGCGAGCTGATCCGTATTTCAACCGAAGTGATCAACAGCGCTTATGAGGATACAACCGATGTGCTCGACCTGTTGGATAAAGCAGAAAAGAACCTGTTTGAAATAGCGCAAAACAACCTGCGCCGCGATTCGCGCAGGATGGACGACCTGCTGCATGAAACCTTAAAAGAAATTGAGGCCCTGAAAGATAAGAAAGACGGCCTCACCGGGGTTGCATCAGGATTTACTGACCTGGACCGCATGACCTCCGGCTGGCAAAAATCAGACCTGGTTATTATAGCGGCCCGCCCGGCCATGGGTAAAACGGCCTTTGTATTAAGCTGCGCCCGTAATGCCGCAGTTGATTTTAACAAACCGGTGGTTGTATTCTCGCTCGAAATGTCATCTGTACAATTGGTTAACCGCCTTATATCCGGAGAAACAGAAATTGAACAGGAAAAAATACGTAAAGGCACTTTAGAGGAATGGGAATGGCAGCAAATCCACTCAAAAATAGGCAGGCTTGAGCAAGCTCCATTAATCATTGATGATACCCCAGCCCTGAGTGTATTCGAATTCCGTGCAAAATGCCGCCGGTTAAAATCTCAGCACGATATTCAGCTTATCATAGTCGATTATCTGCAACTGATGCAAGGCAAAACCGATGGCAAAGGCGGCGGCAACCGTGAGCAGGAAATAGGCAGTATTTCAAGGGCGTTAAAATCAGTCGCCAAAGAGTTGAATGTGCCGGTAATTGCCTTGTCGCAATTAAGTCGTGCCGTTGAAAACCGCCCGGGCGCTTCAAAAAGGCCAATGCTGTCTGACTTGCGCGAATCCGGTTCAATTGAACAGGATGCCGATATGGTGCTGTTCCTTTACCGCCCCGAATATTATGGTTTGGATGTTGATGAAGATAATAACCCAACCCGCGGCATTGGCGAAATTATTATTGCCAAACACCGTAATGGTGAAACCGGCAGGGTAAGGCTTAAATTTGTGGGCAAATATGTTAAGTTCACCGATCTTGACCAGGGTGACGCGTTCCCGGCAACACCAAGCCCATTTGCGGGCCTCAACCCATCGCAGGATTTTGATAAACCAAGCAATTTTATTATCCGGCCGTCAAGAATGGATGATATAGATGATGAGCAGCCTTTTTAGCCCCCCGGCCCCCTGAAGGGGGAGGAAATGTGCAAGTCGTTAAGCAACCACTCCAACCTTTAGCGTGGGATTAAATAATTGCATTCTTTATTTTAATCGCGTAACTTTGTATATATGGAAACATTAATCATCAACGTTCCTGAAAAGAAAAGCATATTAGTCCGGCTATTGTTAAAGGAATTGGGTGTTACTATTCAAAACCAAACTAAGGCCAAACAACTTGCCGAAGAATTAAAACATTCCACAAAGCCTGGACCCAAACCCAGCATGGACGAAATAGTGGCTGAAATAAGAGAATCTCGGGCTGGCCGATAGTCATACTTGTTAAGGCAAATTTTCAGCCTTGTCTTTCATATCCATCAGCGTAAGCAATACCCGGTTTCTATCCTCTGCGATCTTGCTGATATCTTTTCCTTCCAGCATTCCGTCAACTTTTTTTGATAAAAGGGCTATTAACTCCTCATTAATTTCAATTTTTCCCAGGTCATTCAGCCAGGTTTGAATGGACGGGCCCACGTGTTCTAAAAAATGTTTTATTCCTCCCTGCCCGCCTGAAAGATAAAGGTTAAGAAACGGCCCCAGCAGCGCCCAACGCAAACCGGGGCCCTGTGAAATGGCAAGGTCAATATCTTCTGCCGATGCCACACCTTGCTGCACCAGGTAAAAAGCTTCCTGCCAAAGCGCAGCCTGCAAACGATTAGCTACGTGCCCTTTCATCTCTTTGTTTAACCTGATGGGCTTTTTCCCTATAGCCGTATAAAACGCCAGGGTTTGTTGAATAGCTTCTTCAGACGTCGCCTTTCCGCCGCAAACCTCTACCAGCGGAATAAGGTGCGGCGGGTTAAATGGGTGGCCCAGCAATATTCGTTCCGGATGTTTAGCTTGCGATTGAAATTCGGATGGCGTAATACCGCTTGAACTGCTCACCAGCAATACAGAGGGGTCTGTACAGGCATCTAATATTTTAAAAAGCTCCTGTTTAAAGGCTAATGTTTCGGGGCCATTCTCCTGTACAAACTGCACATCGCGGACTGCTTTTTCAGGGTCGATTTTAAAGTGTAATAGATTTAATGGCAAGGTTGGGTCATTCGCGGCAATAGCTGCCCGAAGGTTTTTTTCCGCGCCGGGCGCGGGATCGCTTGCGGTAACTTCAAAACCTTTACTCAGAAAATAAGTGGCCCAGCTGGTGCCGATCACGCCGGTACCAATAATGCTGATATGTTTAATATTTTGTTGCAGCATAGTTAAGCGTTTTAAACTGGTTATAAAAGGAACAGAAACCCTTCATTCAATAGCATATTGTTCACCCCCGCATTAGGTATCCGTAACCCGGCATTACTCATGTGCCTTATCCCCGGCCTGATGTCAAGATACCATTTTTTATATAGCCGCAAATTTAAACCTGCATCTAAATTATTTGCAAATACAAATCCGGCTGATTGCCTGTGCGGAGCGCCCGAAACATAATGCGGGCCCGAACTTATTAAAAGATAAAAGCTTAACAGGTTGTTTGAAGTGTTTTTCCTGAATAAAAAGCCCAAATTAACCCCCGCTTCATAGCCTTCAACATAATCAATTGATGGGGGATATATCCTGTATTTGGTGGTATTATATTGAGGTTGTACCAGTACATCTATTCCAAAATCCTTTTTCTGTGAAATAGCATGATAATATTGCAGCTGATAAAAAGTTACCTGGTAGTAATAGTCGGTATTTAGCGCGATGTTATGGTTATCGTTACTTAATAGCTGCCCGATATACTGGATGCCATTACCGGCTATAAACCCTATTTTATTTTTCCGTCCGTTAAATAAAGTGTCTTGCGCAAATGCAGCATTTATGGTAAAAAAAACATTCAAACCAATTAATAGCAGCAATACTTTTTTATTCATTTAATTTAATTGCGGGTTTAAGGTCAAAATCAAATTACGGTAAATATATATAGATAGTTGCCTGAATTACACCTATCAATTCCCCAAAAAAAGCCACCTGATATTATACAAATGGCTTTTATTCACTTTTTAAAATTCTTTAAAAACCACTCATGGCTTTAAACTTGTATTCGTAAGGGGGTTCTGCACCCAATAAATTCTTTACAAAATAATCCCACCGGCGACGCATCATATAGGTTGAATATTGCCCGTAACCATGCGGGCTGTTAGGGAATATAACCAGGTCATAATTTTTGTTAGCCTTTTCCAATGCCTCAACAACCAGCAGGGTATTTTGCGGCGGTACATTATTATCCATTAACCCGTGGGCAAGCATTAGTTTACCCTTCAGGTTTTTGGCGAGGTTTTGGTTTGCCTGGACGTCGTAATTTGAGTTTTCCATTAAGCCGTCATAACGTTCGCCCCAGTTATCCTCATAATTGCGGTTGTCATGATTGCCCGATTCGGAAATACCCACTTTAAAAAAATCAGGGTAACGGAACATAGCGCCCGCGGTTGCAAAACCACCGCCCGAATGCCCCCATATACCTACCCGGTTAATATCCATATAAGGATATTTTTCTGCCAGTTGTTTGATGCCGGTTACCTGGTCAGACAGCGTATTATCGGCCATATTGCCATAGCTCATATCGTGGAAGCTCTTAGAACGCAGCGGGTTGCTGGTGCCTTCAATTTCAACTACAATAAACCCTAATTCGGCCAGCGCATTATTATCGCCCCTCGCGGCTGCAAAGCTCCAGCTGCCAACGCTTCCGCCCTGCGGGCCCGGATAGATATAATCAATAACGGGGTATTTTTTGTTAGGGTCGAGCGTTTTGGGTATCCACATTAGCCCGTATATATCCGTTTTACCGTCGTGCGCCTTAACCGAAAAAGGAATTACCGGTTTCCAGCCTGTTGCTGCCAGTTTAGAAACATCTGTTTTTTCCAGTTCGGTAACAACTTTTCCCTGCATATTACGCAAAACCGTTACCGGCGGAACGTCAGGTTTGGAGTAGGTGTCAATAATATAACCACCTGATGGTGAGAACGAGGCCTGGTGATTTCCCGGCCCGGGAGTAAGGTCGGTGAAACCTTTACCATCAAAGCCAATTTTGCAAAGCCGGGTAAAGTAAGGGTTCTCTGCATCCATGCCATCCGCTGTGAAATAAATGATACGGTTTTTTTCATCCACCTTATCAACACCTGTCACTACCCAATCGCCTTTGGTGACCTGGTTTTTTAATTGGCCGGTCGCGGCATCATACAAATAAAGATGCCCCCAGTTATCCCGTTCAGAGAACCAGAGTATCTCGTTGGTTTTGCTCAAATAGCGCCAGTTTATGGCATCCCATCCCGATTCGAATTGGGTAGGCGACGTTTCCTCAAAAATTTCTCGTACCGCGCCTGTTTCGGCATCAGCCATACGTACCTTTGCCTGTTTATGATCGCGGTTGGTTGATACAAAAACCAGTTTTGAAGCATCATCGCTCCAATACACATCAGCCCATCCGGCGCCGCCTTTAATATCATCGCTCAGGGTTGACCGGTGCGGATCTGGCGGAATTTGCAGCTTAACTACTTTCGGATTATCCACCGTAATAATAACCCGGGTAAGCATGGGTATTTCTTTATCGCCCGGTAAAGGATATTTCCATTCCTTCAGCGTTGGCGCGCCCACTTTGGTAGCTACGAGGTACATATTGTTTACCTTACGCTCATCCTGCTGAAATGTGGCGATCTTTTTTGAATCGGGCGACCATACCAGTATCGCCCTGTCGCTTTGCGCCCACCCGGCGTTATCAGTAGCATAGCCGTCATCTTTTGCGCCATCTGTAGTTAATTGGGTTTGTTTATCAGTTTTTACATCACGCACCCATAAATTATAGTCTTTTATGAAAGCGGCTTTCTTCCCGTCAGGCGAGGTAACTTCATTACCACCTGCCCTGAAACCACCGCGGCGGCCACGGCTTCCGGCCACAGCTACGGTTTTTACCGTAGTTGTATCAGGCATAACCTTGTTGCCTTCAAATTTCCATTGTTTGCCCTCTGCCTGGAAGATAACACCTTTTCCATTGGCTGAAAAGCTGATTGATTGAAATGGCAGTTCGGCGGATTTATAGGTTTTGCCTGTGGCTGTTGATAAAGCTACAGCCAGTTTTTGATGATCAAAAGCCGGCGCCCGGCTCCCTTTGGCCGGATCAAATAAAATGAATTGATTGCCTTCGGCAACCGGGGTGCGATAGTAAAACCTGTCGTCGGGCAGCCAGTTTGGGGTTATGCCGCCCTGTTCGATCAATGGGTTAACAGATGCGGCCATCGCGTTTTCTGCACGCTCGTAATCTTTTGCTGTTAAAACGCCGCCCTGCTGGGCATGCGCGGTAAGGGCTAATACCAATGGCATTGCCGTAAGTAAAAACTTATTCATAGCGGATAATAAGACAGTTAATTTAAAGCTGCCAATATACAGCAAATAATATTTTTTTGAAGTATAAAATACAGTTCTTGTATAGCTGATAATCACTAAGGCCGTTATGCTTTTTGCATAACGTAAAAAAATATCTCAATTCGCTTAGCAAAGCCTAAACTATGGTAAACTTTTATGGCCCGTTCATTATCGTTCCGCACATGCAAAAATGGAATTTCCGAAGCTGCTATAATACGGTTCATTTGGTAGAGCAATAGTTGCCGCGCATATCCTCTGCCCAAATAGTCGGGATGCGTGCAAACCGCGCTGATCTCGGCGTAGTTAAAAATGTGCAAACGCTGCCCTGCCATAGCCACCAGCCTGTCACCGTCAAAAATTCCTCGGTAATGCCCGAAATCGATGGTCTTTTCAGCGAAAGGGCCGGGATTTGTCAATTTGGTCAAAGCCAGCATTTGCGGCACATGCTCAATTGTTAAAGGAATTAATTCAGGGCCGGGATAAGTTTCCTTTATCACATCATCGCAAACCATTTGAATGCCTTCAACACAACGCAATACTTTCCACGGGTCCGGTATATCCATTTTATCGGGTGAGATAAAAATAACCGGGTTATTATGCGGTATCAGTTCATAAAGTAATTGAAAACTTTCGGGAGTATTTTCGTTAAATCCAACAAAAGGCGAAACTTCCTTATCAAAATATTTAACCTGTTCGCTGCCTTTAACAAGATTTTTGTTCCCGGATATCAAGGCGTTCCATGCAGGGTTATCCAATACGTGTTCCATTGATGGCAAACCTATTGACTATTTTTCACTTAGTAAAATCTTCACCTCAATTTATTATTGAAGATAATCATTTATAAATTAAACTTCCTGCAAACCATTTAATGTAATTTTAGTTTACTTGTTTATGGAAACCAACCGACTGTCAAACAAACTCGCAAAAGCATTAAATAACCAAATGACCAACGAAGCGCACAATGCACAAATATACCTGGCGTATGCCTCATGGATAAGCGATAAGGGTTATGAAGGTATTGCTAATTTCCTCTTCAGGCATGCCAATGAGGAGCGCAACCACATGATGAAAATACTGGAATACATTTTAAAACGAGGCGCGAAAGTCACTATAGCGGCCATTCCCGCGCCCGGTCCCGACCCGGTTAGTGTAAATGATTGTTTCGAAAAAATATTTAAATCGGAGGTGGAAAATACGGCCAGTATTTATAATATAGTTAACCTGAGCATGGCCGAAAAAGACTGGGCAACCTGGAACTTTATGCAATGGTTTGTAAAAGAACAAACTGAGGAAGAAACCCTGGCGCTCGACCTGCTGGCAAAAATAAAAGTTGCCGGCGGCGCAAATGCAAAAGCTGACGCGCTTTACACGCTGGATAAAGATTTGGCTGACACCCCCGACGACGCTACACTGGCACAGGATGTAACTGTTGAGAAGCCATAGCCTAATTTAATGCACTGGTAAGGATCATTTATTTTCTACCCCTTTGCAAAAAATCTATATAAAACCGTTAAATTGGCTGCCCTTACCAATTAACCACGATGAAACCAATCCGCTTTTGTTTGGCAATATTATTTGCCTTACCAGGTGCTGCCGCGTTTGCGCAGATGCCCGGCCTTGTTAAATATGTAAACCCCTTAGCCGGAACGGCAACAGCCACTACCCCGTCCGCTTTAAAGCATGGCGATGTGCTGGCTAATTTTGCCAATACAGCACCCTCGGTTTGTACGCCATTTGCCATGACGCAATGGATGCCGCAAACCAATGCCGCCGAAAAGAAATGTATCCCGCCTTATTATTACAAGGACAATATGTTCCAGGGCATTCGCGGTTCGCACTGGATAAGCGGCTCGTGCATGCAGGATTACGGCAGCGTAACCATTATGCCCATTACCGGGAAACTGAAAACCCGGGGATATTACGCGCAATACAGCCATAAACAAGAACACTCAACGCCATACCTGTATAGCGTAAATTTACCGTCCTATAAAATACATACTGCTGTTACGGCCACCCCGCGTTGCGGAATTATTGAAGTTACCGCAGATGCCGCCGACAGTTTGTACCTGTTAATTACCCCCAATAGCGATTGGGGCGAGGGTTACATTAAAGTTGATACAAAAAACAACGAGATATACGGCTATAACCCTGTGCACCGCATTTACCAGGGCTGGGGCAAGCCTGCCGGTTTCAATGGTTATTTTGTTATCAAGGTTGAAAAAGCGATAGGTAAAAACGGCCTGTTTATTACCGATAACGATGCCATACCCGACACCCTGAAAGGACGCATTAACAAAGCCGCTTACGTGGGCTTTAAACTGCAAAAAGGCGAAAAACTGCATATCCGCATTGGTACGTCATTCACCAGCTTGGCGGGAGCGCGAAAAAACCTGGCTGCTGAGTTACCCGGGTGGGATTTTAACGCCGTTGCGGCTAATGCCAAAAATATTTGGGAAAAGGCTTTAGCGCAAATATCAGTTACCACAACCAATGAATCTGACAAGCATATTTTTTACACTTCGCTGTACCATTCTATGCAGGCCCCGCATTTGTATAATGATGTGGATGGCACTTACCCTAAATTCTCATCCGATCATAAACTGGCCACAATAAAAGGGAATTATTATTGCGATTATTCATTATGGGATATTTACCGCGCCGAAATACCATTTTATGAGATCATAAAGCCTGCCTTTGTTAACAATATGGTACAATCGCTAATGACGATGGGCGACCAGGGCGGTTGGCTGCCCATTTTCCCGTGCTGGAGCAATTATACGTCCGAGATGGTGGGCGATCATACTTCATCCGTTATCACATCAGCCTACTTAAAGGGGATCAGCAAGGATAACCCCCAACATGCTTACGCGCTGATGCGCCAAAACGCGTTCGATCAACCCAAAAGCTGGCAGGATTATGTTGACGGCAAGGGCCGCAGGGCATTGACCTCTTATTTAAAATATGGCTATATCCCACTGGAGGACAGTGTGAAGGAGGCCTTTCATAAAATGGAGCAGGTAAGTCGGTCGCTGGAATATAATTACGATGATTTTGCCCTTTCGCAAATGGCAAAAAAATTAGGGCATACTGAAGATTATAACACCCTGATAAAACGGTCGCTTTATTACAAAAACCTGTTCGACCCAACAGTGGGTTTTGTAAGGGGGCGCATGAAGAACGGCAGTTTTACCAAACACTTTAACCCCGATTCAACCCAAACCTATATTACCGAAGGCACGCCAAGGCAATACACCTTTTATGTGCCGCAGGATGTACAGGGATTAACAAAACTAATGGGCGGCCCCGACAAGCTGGAGCTTGCCCTCGACAGCCTTTTTATAAAAGGCGAATACTGGCATGGCAACGAGCCAGGCCACCAGATACCGTTCATGTATGATTATACCGGCAATCCCTGGAAAACGCAGAAGGCCGTGCGCACCATTTTATACGGCGAATACAGCAACGGTCCCGGCGGCCTGGGCGGCAATGACGATGCCGGGCAAATGTCGGCGTGGTATATGTTCGCCTCGATGGGGTTTTACCCGCTTAACCCTATATCGGGCGAGTATATGTTGTGCTCCCCTATCTTTGACCATGTTACCATTAACCTTGACGGCGGCAAAAAGCTGCAGGTGGTTACCCATAAGAAGTCGAAGAACGCCATGTATATCCATGCGGTGAAGTGGAACGGGCAGATGTACTCCAAGAACTATATCACATACGCTAATATTATAAAGGGCGGTGTGCTCGATGTTTACCTGCAGGATGAACCTGATAAAAGCTGGGGTGCCGACCCAGGCCAGCAGGGATCGGGATTGAGTAAGTAAAGAGCGTTGTTACACGCGAGTGTGTAACAGATAAAACAAGCGTAACAAGATTTTGGCTTAACCGATTGAAAATAAGTTGATTGCGAAAGCATGGTGTAACAAGATGTAACAGCGTGTTACGACGTATTCGTCGGTATTTTTATGGGGAATAATTACTTAATATTTTGAAAATCAAATAATTGAAAATCACCTGTTTTTGGCGGGATGAAACAAACTTTTTTACAATAAATAGTTTATTCCTTTTTGATAGCAGGAATTGCATAATCGAACGGTAAAAAATCGGCAGCTTTGCCCCAGGTCCAATATCCTGAGCGAAATATACTGCCCGGCGGGTCAATATTGCCATTTTTATCAACATCTACATTATCTAAAACCGGGTGAATGATGGATATTTGCCCGTCGAACCCCTTTCTTATAAAAGGGGGAAATATCTTTCTCCTTGAGTTTGTATATTTAACCGGTTCGGTGCCCTTGGTATAATTAACATACAGCTCTGTTGAATCTTTTTTTAAGGTTTGTAAATTAAACGATTTAGCGCTTTCATTAACAACGGTAAAAAACGAGTCTAAATCGTTTAACGGTATAAAGTATTTACGTGCGATTTCTCCTTTTTTGTCTTCCGATGCCCTTAATAAAACGCTCTTGTCAGGAAACCTGTAAACTACAAAGCCTTCGTCTGTTAACGTATTATTAAATGCCGCCTTAAAAAAATGCTCCATCGAGCCTTTATAGGTCAATTTACGTTTACTTTCCCATTTTTCCTGTTGGGATTTTGTGCCTTGCAAGTCTTCAAAATATAAAGAGCCATCGTTATAAAGGGTATTAAATTGCAAGTCGAGTTTAAACGCGGTAATTAAGTAGTGCAGCTCATAGCCCAGGCTTTTGTTCTCCATTAACAGGAATTTATCAGAGCTCGCCTCCAGCACTTTGCTGATTTTATTATAACTGAAGTTTATTACTTCGGGATTTAATATTTTGCATTTAGCGGCATTGTCAGACTCCCCTATAAAATATTGCTTAAAAAGGGCCATGTATTTTTTTCTGTCTTCGTCAGAAACTGCTGTGATATTGACCATGTTCAGCATTACGCTGTTAGTCTTTAATACAATATGCAGGTCGGGAGATTTCTTTTGAACAGTTATTGATTGATTGTAGGCTTTAAACCCCAGCATTTTAGCCACCAGTGCATAAACACCCGGCTGCAAATTGTTTAACGAAAATTTACCCGAGCCATCCGTAGCCGTGGCATTTTTTGTATTCGCTAAGTATACCGTAGCGCCCGGAACGGTCTCCCCCTTTTCATCGCTTACCGTACCTGTAATTGACCAGGTTTGCGCCTTTGCAGCAAGACCGGCAAATAACAACAGGATAAAAACTAATTTCATAAACTGTTTACAACTATTTTTTTGTTGAAGTGGTTGCAACCGGAATTTTATAATCGGGCGGTAAAAAACCTGCGGCCATGTTCCATGTCCAGTACCCTACGCGGGCTATGCCATTTTTGGGGGTTATGTTACCGTTTCGGTCTATCATCACACTATCCACTAACGGGCGAATAACGGATGTTTGCCTGTAACTATTGCGGTCCATGCCGGGGTCTATAATATGCCGGCCCAATCGGATATAATCATCAGGCTCATCTTTTTTAAAATAAGTAACATATAAAATGGTAGAATCTTTCTGTAATAATTTTAAATTAAATTGTTTAATGTTTTCATCGACTTTGACAAAGAGTGAATCGATCCCTTTGAAAGGCAAAAAATACTCGGGATGTTTTCTTTGTATTCCCTGCAGGCCGCCGTTGCGTTTCAGCGCGCCGGGGGTTGGAAACCGGTAGATCACGAAACCTTCATCGTCCAACGCATTATTAAATGCTGCTTTAAAAAAATGCCATTCAGAGCCTTCGTAGGTTAATCGCCGGTTCTTCTCCCATTTCTCCTTCTGCGATGCTGTGCCTTGAAGCTCCTCCAGGTACGAAGACCCATCATAATAAAGCAAGTGTATGCTCTTATTAACATTAAACGCCTTTAGTAAATAATGCACATTATAGCCCAATGCCTTATTCTCTATGATTATGAATTTCTCTGAGCTGGCTTCCAGTACATCTGTTTTTTTATTATAAGTGAAATCTATCACTTCGGGATTTAACAGTTTGCAATTAGAGGCATTGTCAGACTGGCCTATAAAAT